>Ga0187845_1000004_pt1 | contig 130962 bp, 128 predicted proteins | sample SpaLakP09_SKY_68_FD_134515 | JGI IMG/M metagenome (GOLD analysis project Ga0187845, IMG submission 134515) | Oligotrophic lake water microbial communities from Sparkling Lake, Wisconsin, USA - SP09_SKY_68 | ecosystem: Environmental > Aquatic > Freshwater > Lake | place: USA: Sparkling Lake... | reverse complement strand
GACTATCGAATATCGGCGCTTGCAACACCGCAAGCTGGCCGCCTAATATCAACCCAACTGATGAGGCCAACACTCCGTTAATTTACGCAGCCAACAGTGCCAAATGTTCTGACGACGGACACTACGGAATGTCTGTCTCCGAAGCCGCACGCATCACGGCGTTTCTGTTCTTAGCGTGCGGTATCGGTATGATTTTATGTGGGATGGCCAGCGACCGGATTTCCCGCGAACGGGCGGATCGCAAGATATTGCTCGCTATCGGATATTGCGTTGGCACGGCAGTGGCCCTTACCGCTGCAATGCTTTGCGGACCCGGTGTTCTGCAACTCGCGTTGTTGGCAACGGCAATGTTTCTGGTTGCTGGAACAACCGGACCAGCCGGGGCGATGGTTGCTAACCTCACGCCGGTTGCGATACATGGAACTGCCTTCGCCACTTTGACGCTGGCAAACAACTTGATCGGTCTGGCGCCCGGACCAATTGTAACTGGCTGGATGGCAGACAGTTACGGTTTGCTTATTGCTTTTCAAATGCTGCCTGTAGTTGGTCTGCTGGCTGCTGGAGTGTTCATCCTCGCCTACCATCGCTATATGTCAGACCTAACGCAGATGTCGGAAAATAAGGCGCTGCCGGTAGAATGAACGCGGTGACATCGCGAACGCAGGCAATCGGGCCGGGATTGATATTTGCTTTAATTGTTGCTGCGGCGGCGAACTTTTTGGCTGAGCATTATACGGCTCCTGCAATGCTGTATGCCTTGCTGCTCGGTATGATGCTGAACTTTCTGACTGAAGCACCGCGAAGCCATGCAGGCATAGAGTTTGCTTCAAAAACCTTGCTCAGAATTGGTGTTGCCTTGCTTGGTCTCCGCATTGGTTGGGAGCAGATAATGCTATTGGGTTGGATGCCGGTTGTGATGGTGGTCGCAATGGTCGCAATAACCATTGGCATCTCCGTAATCCTGGCACGCGCAATGGGCTTCAATCCGTTGTTCGGGTTTTTGTCGGGCGGTGCGACCGCCATATGCGGTGCTTCTGCTGCAATGGCGCTATCAGCTATGTTGCCCGCACACGAAAAAAAGGAGCAGGCAACGCTTTTCACGGTCATTGGGGTATCATTTTTATCGACCATCGCGATGATTGTTTATCCACTGATCGCCGATGCTGCGGGGCTGAATGATCATCAGGCGGGAATTTTTATTGGGGCCACAATACACGATGTAGCGCAAGTAGTCGGTGCAGGCTACGCGATCTCTCCCGATGCTGGCGATACGGCAACCATCGTAAAGTTGCTAAGGGTGGCTATGTTACTGCCCGTCATTCTCGCGGCAGGCTTCGTGACGCGACGGCAAACGTCGCCGGGCACGAAGCGTCCACCTCTTCTGCCCTGGTTCGTCGTTGGCTTCGTCGTTTTGATGGTAATCAACAGCCTGCATATCCTGCCACGCGAAGCAATCGCCGCCGGCGATGCGATATCCCGCTGGTGTCTCATCACGTCCATTGCTGCAATAGGGATCAGGACGCGATTGGCGGATATCGTCAAGCTGGGTTTCAAACCCGTGCTTGTGATGGTCATCGAAACTATTTTGCTCGCGGCTATGGTGCTTACATTTATCTCATTTGGGCCATTGTGACGTCGATTGTGAAATAGCTGTCGTCAAAAGTGAAATATTGTTCGGCGTTGGACCTATCATCAAGGCATAATTTATTGGGGAGGAATCTATTATGAGAAACCATCAGTCACGCTTTTTATCAAGCACGCTAGCTTTGGCGATTGCGATTTGCGCCGCACAACCGGCCTTTGCTCAGCAGAACGAAGCAGCTGAAGAAAATGCCAACGTGGACGAGATCATCGTTACCGCCCAGAAACGCTCGGAAAGCGTTCAAACGGTGCCTATCTCGATAGCGGCGTTCAATGAAGAAACATTGGAAAAGGCCAATGTGACCACGGTCCTTGATTTGGGCCGCGTTGCCACCAACTTCCAAACCGTACGTTCGTCCAATACTGGTTCGACACGCATTGGCGTTCGTGGCGTCGGTTCGTTAGCCAACACGTTAATGGAACCAAGCGTAGCCGTGTTCCTTGATGGGGTTTATGTGCCGCGTTCCGGTTCGATCCTCGGTGCATTTCTTGACATTGAAGGCGTCGAAGTACTTCGTGGCCCGCAAGGAACACTTTTCGGCCGTAACGCAAGCGTGGGCGCGTTGTCCCTTCGCAGTGCGCTGCCGGAAAGTACGTTCTCCGGCGCAGTCGCGGCAGAATATGGCTCGTTCAACCGGTATAAATTGTCCGGGCATGTTAATGTGCCAGTAGCCGAAAATGTTGCCGTCCGCCTCGCTGGCCTGGGCCAGCTATATGATGGTCCATGGAAGAACAAGCTGGATGGCAAAACCTATGGCGGATCAGATGATATGTCATTCCGCGGAACGATTAAAGCGGATCTGGGCAATGTCGAGTGGATCATCCGCGGTGATTACACCAAGCTGAAGGGCGATGGTGTCGCAAACTTTGATTTCGACCCGAACTCGGTTAGCTCAGCGCGACTTGCGTTTTTACAAGCTGCCTTCAATGGCGGTGGTGACACCAATCTGAACGATAGGCAGATGAACCAGGTCGTCGCTGCGGGACTGGTCGACAAAAACTGGGGTGCTTCCAGTACCGCATCGCTGGATGTCGGCGGGTCCACATTTAAACTGACAAACAGCTATCGGGTGTGGACAAATGACCAGCTCGACGGCGACGTGATCTACCTTCCAGTGTCACTTGCTTCGCGTCGGAGCCTGTTCGATTCAAAGAGCCACAACCATGAATTGCAATTCATCTCCCCCGAACGGGAATGGCTAAATGGTAAGTTCGACATGGTTGCCGGTCTTTATTATTTTGAAGAAGATTTCGCACTGAGCGAAGTCCTCAACATGGGCTCGGCATTCTGCAACGTCTTGGTTCCAGCCGGTCCCGGCCGTACTGCGTGTGGAAGCTACTATACAGCAACTGCCGGCGCCGCAGCAACAGATCAGGACGTGTTCCAAAATGTGCGCAGCATGGCTGCATATGGACAGGGCAATATCCACCTTTCCGATAAGCTGACCTTAACGCTTGGCGGTCGCTGGACGAGCGATAAGAAGGAAGGCGCATATGCGCAGACATCAAGCCCGTTCACGCAAACACTGCGCGCACCCGAAAGCCTTACCTACCCCGGCATCAGCGAAGGGCGTTTCACATATCGGGTAAGCTTGAACTACAAGCCTACTGACGACATGCTGATATTTGCCAACCGCTCCACTGGCTACAAATCGTCTGGCTATAACTCTGGCGGCGGCGTCCCCTCATTATCGACATTCGGACCCGGAAATGTGCTGATCTCCACTAAACGTTTGTTTGACAAGGAAACGGTCGAAAACACAGAATTGGGTGTGAAATCGAGTTGGTTTGACCGTGCTTTGCGCGCCAACATCACGCTGTACCGTATGGACATCGCAGGTTTCCAAGACCGGGCATTTGACGGCGTCAGCTTCATCGTTCGGAACGCTGGCAATTTACGGCAGCAGGGCTTTGAACTCGACCTAACAATGGCGCCAAGCCGCAATTTCTCGGTGAACAGCTCGCTGGCCTATCTTGATTCGAAGTTTACGTCGTTCGCGACCGCATCGAATCTGCCCGGTCTCACCGGCACGCAGGATTTGACCGGCAAGCCTAACAGCTTTTCACCCAAATGGGTTGGGAACGTAGCCTTTGATTGGACCGGCGACATTGGTTCGTCTGGTTTGAATTGGGCGGCAACAGGTAATGTGTCGTTTGTTTCGGATCAATTTGTCGGCACCGTCAATGACGCCAACCCGCAGTCGCTGGCCGAGGGCTATGCGCTGCTTGGTGCTCGGCTTAGCTTGAACGGTCCAAATGATAACTGGTCAGTCTCTGTGTTTGGACGCAATCTTGCCAATACTCATTATCGCCCGATTTCGGTCTATCAGCCGCTTGGTGCTGCATTAGGTCTAAACAATACTGTGTTCGCTGGCAGCACCGCAAACCGCGTGCAGGCGAGCGAACCTCGTACATACGGCGTTTCGGCCTCGTTCAAATTTTGATGGCTTTAGGATAATGCGAAACGGCAGTCGTCTCTGGCTGCCGTTTTCATCCCACCTTCGTCCGCCCCCGCACACGTCGTAACACGCTGTGCTCTGTTTCAAGGTCTGATCCCAAACTGGGATAGCCCACTTATTTCAGAACTTGCGGACCTCAGGCTTGCACATGAAGTACTGTTATGTCCAAGCGAGAGGGCCGCGAACCTCGAACAAAAAAGGGGAAGCGTGGCAACAATTCAAAGTTGTATTGAATTTGCTCGTTCTTTGAGAAGTTGACGAAAAATTATTGATCAACGGCGCTCATAATTTCAGCGCTTTTTATGCGGCGATAGTTGGCGTTTGTATCAATTCGCCTTAGCCCGCCATACAGTTGAAGGGTAACTTGCGGTTATGAAAAAAATTTACCCCAATGCCGCCGCCGCCCTTTCTGGCGTGATGCGCGATGATATGTTGATTGCGGCCGGTGGTTTTGGCCTATGCGGCATTCCCGAACGGCTGATTGACGCTCTGGTAGACAGCGGGGTTAAGGGCCTGACGGTTGCTTCCAACAATGCCGGAATTGATGGCGAAGGCTTGGGTAAGCTGCTGCGCACGCGGCAGATCAAGAAGATGATCTCGTCTTATGTGGGCGAGAACAAAGAGTTTGAACGGCAGTATCTGGCGGGTGAACTTGAGGTGGAATTCTCCCCGCAAGGGACGTTGGCCGAACGGATGCGTGCTGGCGGCGCTGGAATCCCCGGTTTTTACACTAAGACGGGTGTCGGTACGGAAGTGGCCGAGGGCAAAGAAGTGAAAAATTTCGGCGGACAGGACTATATTTTGGAACGCGGCATTTTTGCCGATTTGGCGATTGTAAAAGCATGGAAGGCCGATGAAAGCGGTAATCTGGTCTTCCGCAAAACGGCCCGCAACTTCAATCTGCCCGCCGCGACCTGCGGCAAGGTCTGCGTTGTTGAGGTAGAGAAAATTGTGCCTGTTGGTAGCCTTGACCCCGACAGCATCCATTTGCCCGGTGTTTATGTGCAGCGCATGATTGTTGGTGCACCTTATGACAAAAAGAACGAGTTTCGTACTACGCGTCAAAAGGAGGCTGTCCAATGAGCTGGACCCGCGACGAAATGGCGGCGCGGACCGCGCAGGAACTGCAAGACGGCTTTTATGTGAACTTGGGCATTGGCATCCCGACCTTGGTTGCCAACTACGTGCCTCAGGATATCACGGTCACGCTGCAATCGGAAAATGGCATGTTGGGCATTGGTCCGTTCCCGCATGAGGGCGAGGAAGATGCCGATCTGATCAATGCGGGCAAGCAGACGATTAGTGAGTTACCGCAAAGCGCCTATTTTGACAGCGCGCAGAGTTTTGCGATGATCCGCGGCGGTCATATTGACCTGACGGTTCTTGGCGCGATGGAAATCTCCGAAGGAGGGGACATTGCCAATTGGATGATCCCTGGCAAAATGATCAAGGGTATGGGTGGCGCGATGGACCTTGTTGCTGGCGTCAAGAAGATCATTGTGGTCATGGAGCACACGGCCAAGGATGGAAGCCCCAAATTCATTCCTGCTTGCACCCTACCGCTGACCGGTAAGAATGTGGTTGATATGATTGTGACTGACCTCGCCGTGTTCCAACGTGTGGATCATCAATCGCCCTTCAAGCTCATTGAAATGGCGCCGGGGGTAACAGCGGATGAGGTAAGAGCAAAAACAACGGCACATTATCTTTTTTAATTTACTGGCCGAGATGTGGTGCTGAATTAAGATCTGTAAATGAAGTTTTCAAATGGAACTGCACCAATAAAATAAAACGCTACAGAAAAAACATCAGAATTTATTGTATTTTTTATTGAATTTGGATGAATTGCAAAATGGAGATTGGCGCTTTTATTGTCGGTGCTGCGCAATGTAACGCACAGGTGGCGATCATGCTTCGAAAACTGGGGTGTCAAGATTCCCCCAGGCAATTGTTATAAAATGCAAAACGATTTTTTCCCAGATACTTGGTCGCTGTCCAGATGGTTAGCTATCAAAACCAGCCATGCACGCGATTTGGTAATCGATTGCATCGAGTCTCACCAGCCTGTTATCAGCGATATCAACTGTCAGCGTTTGCTTTTAGCGCATGTTTATTACCATCAGTTGGTCCGACCGGTCTATGATGACCCTAATCTAAAGCGTTTGCTGTTCCCCTTTTTCGACATCCACCAACCACAGCTTCTTGAGCCAAAAGTGCCCAAACAATCTGCTCCTAATCTAAATTTATCCTTTCAGGGTCGGGGCTTGCCACTAGGATTAGTTCCAAGAATAGGTTGGTTATACGCTACCCAATTTGTGGATTTTGGATTGTCACAATTGCTGACAGGTCCGAAGGCAAATCACCTCAGTTTTTGGGTAGATGCTGAAAAACGGAAAGACGAGTGGCAGGTATTTCGTAGAGACCTCGATGTTTTATATCTTTCTGAAAGCCAAGAGGAAGCCTTAGCAAAAGCAGCATGTTCCGCCCTAAGCACTTACAGCAATATTTTTAATAGCGCCTACCAGCGATGAGCTTGGGGTAGATCTATTTAGCGATAGTTGGAGAATAAGTTTGAACGCACCGACTGAAGGCGTCGCTGTTCTTGACCATCTGGCCTGAACAACGTCACGCCTGCCGGTGTTTACTTCGGCAGGGCGCAAGCCATCAGTGCCAAAGGTTCTGACGACGGACAAAGGGATGATTGCATGAGTGATGATTTGGGCTTTCTATTGGGCGACGCCGCCAGACTATTGCGACGGTCATTCGACGAACGCGCACGTGTCTCAGAGGTTACTCGCCCTCAATGGAGAGTCCTCGCCTTACTAAAGCGCTTTGACGGCAGTACCCAAGTCAACCTGGCGGATATGCTTGATGTGGAACCGATAACGCTTAGTAGAATGGTAGATCGCTTGCAGGCTGCCGGTTTAGTCGAGCGCCGGGCTGACACCTCCGACCGACGGATGTGGCGGTTACACCTAACCGCTGAAGGCGAACAAAAAATTGAAGCTTTGCGTCCAACAACGCTCGCACTGTTTGACGATGCGCTGGCCGGTTTAGATCCGGCTGAACGTTTAAAGTTGGAAGCAATGCTAAATATCATTCGGTCGAACTTGACCCGCAGACCGCTTGATGCCTCAAATGGCTGACGTTGACCGCTGCCCAAGTTTTTCAAATCTAACATGGCATCCCGAAATGGTTTACCCCACAGCAATGCTGCTGAGAGGCAGGCATTAGAGGCCCTGGCAGCGGACATTTGCGGGGCTCAGCATTCTTGCTGAACAAAGGCTCTGTTTTGGCACCCAAGATCGGGCGAGGGAACGACCGCTATACTAGTGGCAACTGCTAAGCGTCCTCACCGGCCTGAACGGCAGCTGTTCATCTATCTACACACAGAAGCAGACAGTCCGCTCTCGGCCCAATTTCGGCCATCACACCTAAACGAATATCATGGTCTCCCCCCGCTTCCCAGCCACGCCTCCCAATTGTTTGCCCAAACCCAAATAAGGCTACAGCGCCACGTCGTAATGTGATAATATTACATTAGACAAAAGATTTCGGTCAGAAAGCAGGGTATGGCAGCCGTCCCCTTACCAGCCGCAAGAACTTACAAGCCAACGGTAGAAGATTGCATAACGCTCGACACGTTTATGCTGCGTCAGAATGGAATGCTGCTTGAGTCCATGGATCACCGGCTCCAGCGCCGCTGGCAATTGGGCGGCAACCTCGTGGGTGACATCTTCCTGACCACCACATTCACCGGTGACATCGCTTATCCAAGCCTACAAATTGATGGAACCTGCTTTGGGCGGCCGGTCATGCAAACGGTGCAGTTGGTATCGAGGCAGATGCGTTTTGGCGGCAAGCGTTGGTACTTTGTGTGCCCCCAGACCAAGCGGCCTTGCTGTAGACTTGTTCTACCCCCAGGCGCAAAAGCCTTCGCCTCAGTAAAGGGCTGGGGGCTGCCTTACCGATCGCAGTATGATGATGCGGTCACCCGCGCAACAAAGGCCATAGGGAAGCTCACAGCGCGTTCTAAGGCACTACCAAAATACACACGCACTGGAACGCGTAAAGCGTTTCAGGCGCGCATAATGGCAAAGAACGCATTTCTTGACCGTGTAGAAGGCCGTTATGCCGAAGATTTGCTTCGTGGACGAAGGGTTTCGTTGCGGCGTGCGGTTAAGTTTGCGCAGACGGTCAATGGCTAATTTGACGCACCCATTTTTAAACAATCAATTTTTTTCAATGTTGAACTTCAAATTATGAGTGTCGCCAAAGGCGTTAACGGTGACCCCGATAGAACCCTTGCCTCCCTTTAATTTTGGAATTTGAACTGCAATAACTCCAAGGCCTTCACCCCCAGCGGAAACAGTTTGCCTTGAAAGATAATTTTCATTCAAATAACTAATTTTAGCCTTGGAATTTTTATTGGCTCCCAGCAAAACCCCTGCGCCTGCTCCCACCGAAAGTGCAGTGCCGACAGCTAAGATCCCATCGTCGGTGTAGCGCTCTGTATAGCTGCGGCCATTCCTATCATAGCCTGTTCTGGTCTGCTGGGCTGCGGATAGTGTGGCAAGAACTCCAACTGTGCCCCCAAGAATGGCGAAAAACTTTTTTGTGTCCCGCTTTTGTTTGATTGAACGAATAAGCTCGTCACGAGTGTAAACCTTCAAGGTAACGCCATCTGCGCCATTCACAGATATTTGGTCGATACCAAAATCGATAGGTGCGTCGGTTCCATTTTTGTACGTACCTAAAAAGAAAAGCTTTCCAGCATCGTAATTAAGAAATTTGAAGCTCAGCTTGCTTTGGGCTTGGCTCGATTCAATTAATGCAGTCCCATTTTCCCAAGAAACTGCCTGAGAGGCTTCTGGGACCGGAGTTGTGTTATAAGAAGTTGACGCAATGGCTGGGTTACTGAGCATTAACGCGCTTGTAGCTGCAAAAATTTTGATTTTTTTAAGTTTCACTTGAACCCCCAACTTACACCTAAGCAAAAAATGTCCCCAAAATGGGAACGCCCTATGCTGCGCTTATACGTTGCCCATTAATTTGGAAACGGAAATTTACGATGCCCCGTAAATGGGTCGCTTCGCCCCACTACAGGGCTGCAATCAGGGTTTTGAAAGAAGCGCGGCTGTCCGCGGGCATTTCACAGAGAAAATTGGCCAAAAGCCTTTCCAAGCCTCCTTCTTTCGTAAACAAAATCGAATTAATAGAACGCCGGATTGATGTGTTGGAGTTCATTGCCATGGCAAACGCCATAGGACTGCCGCCGGTCATACTGCTGCAAAGTATGATTGAGGCTCTGCCAGAGCGCTTTGAGATTTAGCCCGCTGTTTTATTACACCGGCTCCTCATGTCCACATGGGGCTGAGCAGGTGTGTCATGATACTGAGATCGGCGCGGGGCAGGGACCTTCCACTCGGCTTCTGCCCAACGGGGATCTGATAAGGTGAATGGATATGCCCAATGGCATGCAGTTGTTAGCGCCGAACCGTTCGCGTGATTGCTATGTGATTGCTAGCAAGCAGCACTCCTATCAGGTAACGATTTTGGTAATAGACGGAAAATTCGTGATGAAACCACCGAAAATACTGAAAATATGGCGGAGACGGTGGGATTCGAACCCACGATAGAGTCACCCCTATACACACTTTCCAGGCGTGCGCCTTCGACCACTCGGCCACGTCTCCGCATTTCCCTAAGGGACGCTCGCCCCTAGCCGCTCCTTTCCGCTTTCGCAAGGCACAGTGATTTGCCATAATCGTATTGATGAAAAGATATCTGCCCCTGTTCGCCAGCGCCGCGATCTGCGCCGCTCTTCCCGTTTCTGCACAGGAGGCCAAAAGCTACCTCGCGCCGTCGGAGATTGTCGCGGCCGCGAAGGCGGACGACTGGGTTGCCATTGCCCCGTCGGATATATTGGTGATGGACCTCGCCCCCGATTCGAAAGGCAAGCCCCGCCGCGTGGTCATTCAATTGATGCCTGCGCCGTTCAGCCAGGGTTGGGTCAGCAATATCCGCAAACTTGCCGCGGCGCATTGGTGGGACGGCACAAGCATCAACCGCGTGCAGGACAATTATGTCGTGCAATGGGGCGATGCGACCGAGAAAAAGGCGTTGCCGGAAGGGTTGGCGGTGGTGTCGGAAGCGGACTATGTGTTCCCACAGACACTTAAGCGTTCACGGTCGCTCGATCGAATTTTTGTTCCGCCAAATAACATCTTTCGGTGGACCAGTTTTCATGAAGGTTTTCCCGTTGCTGGCGTCGGCACACCCGATAGCGAACGCAACTGGCCAACCCATTGCTACGGCATGGTCGGTGTTGGCCGCAATCTGTCACCCGACACGGGCACGGGCGCTGAACTCTATACGGTGATCGGTCACGCGCCGCGGCACTTGGACCGCAACATCGCGCTTGTGGGCCGCGTGATTGACGGCATTGAACATATGTCCAGCCTGCCACGTGGCACAGGCGCGCTTGGCTTCTATGAGAAGGAAGACGAGCGCGTGCCGATCCTGTCGGTGCGGCTTGGGAACGAAGCAAAGGACGTGCCTGCGTTCGAATATCTGTCGACCGATAGCGACAGCTTTGCAGCCTATGCCGACGCGCGCGCCAATCGTCGGGATGCCTTTTTCAACATCCCTGCTGGTGGCGCAGATATTTGCAACATTCCGGTACCGATCCGGCGGAAAGGCAGTTAAGCTGCTTCATCCGCCATCAGGTTCAAACGGGTAACTCAGGGGGTTGGAACGGGAACGTTCGACGGTGCGGCCTCAACCGAAGGCGCGACGATGACGGGAACCGCTACGGGTTGAAGGATGGCGACCTGCTCAAGCCGGTCGAGCGCTTTGCGCGCATCGCTGTACCGTTTGGCCCGTGCCATCCACGATTGTGCGATGGATGCGCCGGGCAAAGCCGCAACTTCCGTCACAGCAAGATCAAGCTTCCCTGCATCGACCAACGCTTCGGCGCGGATCAGCCGTTCATTTGGCGCGAGCGATGGTCCGTTTTCTTTGCGCAGCACGAACAGTTCCGACAATTCGCGCTTGACGGTCGCCCACGTGCTGTCGTCGCGATTGCCCGTCAAAAGCACCGGCGCAAGTCCGCGCAATTCGGTTTTCAGGGCATCAATCGTGACCGGCGCTTGCCCAGCCGATAGCACCGCGGCAACGGATTGCGGCTGGGTCGCGCCAAAACGCAGGCGCAACTGTTCGGCAAGATTGCCCAGCGGCGCACCCTTATCAATCGTGCGGCGCACCGCATAAATGAGCAGCAGCCCATCCGCGCGCGCGACTTCGGGCGAGAGCATATTGGGCGACGGAAAATTTGGAACCATTTGGTCGGTAACCGGCTGTGCGATAACAGCAGGGTCTGTGGCGACGACATTGCCTACTGGCCCAGTCGATGACTCAACCGCCACGGGGGCATCAGATGGTGTCAGGAAACCATATGTGTCGGCGATCACATAAGCGACAATCGCGCCGCCGACGAAGGCACACAAAATAAGCAGCATGATGTGCTTGAATGTGAATCCACGGCGTGATGTCGCGGTCGCTGTTTGAAAATCGGTCATGATGCTCCTTCAATAGCGGCATTCGGCATCTCGGCGCAATCTATCCTTGTAAAATGCTGTCCTATTGCGTTCATTAACGCAGCGTCATTTGGTGAGGGCGCGACAATTATCTGTGCCCAGCCGTCGCCAGCGCTATCTGCGATAGCGTTCGAAAAGGTCGCGAGCGTGATTTTGCTCCGCGATATGCCGCCCGCATCGCACAGACCAGAAAAGTGCGCCGCCGCGCGTGACGAGTGCAGGATAACCGCATCGCATACTGCAACCTGCGCGGCGAAGTCCGCCGGCGTTTCCAGCACCGCGCTTCGGTACACGATAGCGATATCAATGTGGACGCCAGCAATCTGCGGAACAGCACTATGGTCTTCACCTGCAAGCCATAAGAGTTTTTTGTGGCCGTCGGCCGCAGCAACACCAACAAGTGCTTCCACGCCGCTTGATCCGGTCGCAGCAACCGGCAAAGACAAATTAGCCAACGCGCTGGCGGTTGCGCTACCGACAGCATAGATCGGGGTGTCGCGCGCGCTTTCCAAAAATCTGCATGTGGCGCGCGCAGCATTGCCGCTGGTCAACATAATCGCATCATATCGGTCAACCGATACCGATGGCGGCGGCAGATGCTCAATGGCGAACAGGGGCATAAGCACTGGCGCATATCCTGCGGCTGCAAAGCGGCGGGCGGTGGCATCTGCCCCTGGTTGCGGCCGGATAATCAGCACCTTCACGAAGCGAACATGCTCCGCAGTTCATCACTGGCATTTGCCAGCAATTGATCTGCCAATTGTGCCGGACCATCACTTGACGCGTCATAGACGATTTCGCCCGCGTGCATTTCCCGGCCATCCGCGGTGAAAACTTCACCTTTTAAGCGTATCTGGGCACCTTCGACCAGCGCCAATGCGGCGATGGGTGAGTGGCAATTGCCGCCCAATGCCTCAAGCAAGGCCCGCTCGGCATGCACGGCGACAAAGGTATCCACATCGTTAATGGCCGCCAAAAACGGGACGAGCTCATTGCGGCTGGTCAACCGGTCAATGCCCACCGCGCCTTGCGATGCCGCCGGCAAAAACTGGCTCAGCGGTAATGGCGCGCCGACATTGGGCATGCCCAACCGGTCCAACCCGGCGGCGGCCAAAAGTGTCGCATCCGCGTCACCATTTTCAATATGCGCCAAACGGGTTGCGACATTGCCGCGCAAGGGGACGATAAGCACATCAGGACGGGCGCGTTGCAGCTGCGCCGCGCGGCGTGGGCTGGATGTCCCGACCCGCGCACCATGCTTCAGATCGTCCAACGACGCGGCACCAATCAATCGGTCGCGGACATCCGCACGCGGCAGCATGGCGGCGATGTCAAAAATGTCTGCACGCACCGTTTCGACATCTTTCATCGAATGCACCGCAATATCGATCTGGTCATCAATCAGCGCACGTTCCAGTTCCTTGGTCCAAAGCGCCTTGCCGCCGATTTCGGCAAGCGGCCGGTCCTGAATCTTGTCACCTGTGGCGAGCATCGGGACCAGAACAACGGCATCATCGGGCAGATTATGCGCCGCTTTAATGGCAGCCATCGTCATCTCCGCCTGCGCCAAAGCGAGCGGAGACCGGCGTGTACCGATGCGTAACGGACGGTCGGAGGAAAACGATATCATTGTCATGCGACTTGTTCATAGCGCCACGTCCACCTATGGGAAAGCGCAATGGCAATCATCCTTGGTCTTGAATCCAGCTGCGACGAAACCGCAGCGGCAATTGTGCGTTCCGACCGGACGATTTTGAGCCATGCCTTGGCTGGTCAGGAAGATCATCACCGCGCATTCGGCGGCGTCGTTCCCGAAATCGCCGCCCGCGCGCATGCCGAGTTGATGACCCCCTTGGTGGAAACCGCGCTCGCGGACGCAGGCATGACGTTGAATGATGTCGATGCCATTGCCGCAACCGCTGGCCCCGGCCTTATTGGCGGTGTCATGGTTGGACTTGTGACGGCAAAGGCGCTTGCCATGGCGTCCGGAAAGCCGCTGATCGCCGTCAACCATCTTGAAGGCCATGCGCTTTCGCCGCGGTTGGTTGATGCCGATCTCGCATTTCCCTATCTGCTTCTACTGGTGTCAGGCGGCCATTGTCAGTTGCTGCGGGTCAATAACGTCGGCGACTATAACCGGCTGGCCACCACCATCGACGATGCAGTGGGCGAAGCGTTCGACAAAACGGCGAAGATTTTGGGCCTCGGCTTTCCCGGTGGGCCAGCCGTCGAGCGCGCAGCCGCGTTAGGCAACGCGAAAAACGTACCGCTACCCCGCCCGTTAAAAGGCGCTGATGAACCGCATTTTTCCTTTGCTGGCCTGAAAAGCGCTGTGCTGCGCGCGCATGAGACTGGACAGTATAAAGTCGAGGATATTGCCGCATCGTTTCAGCAAGCCGTTATCGACTGCCTGTACGACCGGATCCGCTATACGCTGGATCGTATTGATGCACCGGCTGCGTTGGTTGTTGCGGGCGGCGTCGCGGCAAATGTGCCCATTCGCAATATGCTCGAGCAGCTTGCCGCAAGCCGCGGCATGCGTTTTGTCGCGCCGCCATTGTGGCTGTGCACCGACAATGGCGTGATGATCGCATGGGCTGGCGCGGAGAGATTTGCGATGGGCCTGACCGATGGCCTTGATTTTGTTGCGCGGCCGCGCTGGCCGCTGGATCCCAACGCAGCACCCGCACGCGGTGCGGGCGTAAAGGCATGAGCCAGATGCAATATCCGGTTGGTATCATTGGCGGCGGCGCATGGGGCACCGCGCTGGCCACGGTCATGGCGCAAATCCACGATCGCGTCCTCATCTGGGCCCGCGAAGAAGAGGCCGTGCAGAGCATAAACAACCTGCGCGAAAACAGCCTGTTTTTGCCGGGCACATCATTGTCGTCAAAAATTGAGGCGACAGCTGACCTCGCGCGCATGATCGCCTGTGAAAATTTGCTCATCGTGACCCCGGCCCAGCATGTGCGCGCCACGCTGGCGGCGCTGCCGGATACACAGGCGCCGCTGATCCTGTGCGCAAAAGGCATTGAGGCCGATACCCAAATGCTGGTGTCCGATGTCGCCGCGACAACGCGCCCGGGCAATCCGATTGCAGTGCTATCCGGGCCCACATTTGCGCATGAGGTGGCTGCCGGAAAGCCCACAGCGGTCACGCTCGCGACCGCCGATCAGACGCTGGGTTCCGAATTGATGCGCCGCATCGCCACACCGTCTTTCCGTCCCTATTGGTCTGATGATGTTGTCGGCGCGGAAATTGGCGGCGCTGTCAAAAATGTGCTCGCAATCGCATGCGGTGTCGTCGACGGCGCAGGTCTTGGTCTCAACGCCCGCGCCGCATTGATTGCGCGCGGTTTTGCCGAAATGCAGCGATACGGCCTTGCGCGCGGCGCAAAAGCCGAAACGCTAGCCGGGCTATCCGGATTGGGCGATCTGGTCCTGACGTGCAGCTCTGAAAATTCGCGGAATTTTGCCTTGGGTCGCGGGCTTGGACAAGGCCAATCATCCGAAACCCTGCTGGCAGACCGCAAGACGGTTGCCGAAGGCGCATATACCGCACCGGTTCTGTTACAATCGGCAACGTCGCTTGATGTCGAAATGCCCATCGTGAGCGCCGTATGCGCATTGCTGTCGGGATCAGCGACCGTCGATGCCGTCGTGGCCGAATTGCTGGCACGCCCGCTCAAGTCCGAAAGCTGGTAACGGCGGACCTAATCCGCTAGCGTTCCAAAAAAGGCCATCCATTGACTGCAGCCAGAACCGACGAAGAAGACATTCAGGCACTCGCCAAGGGTGGGCGGACGAATGTGTTTGGCTTCCTTTTGCGGTTGGCCGCGCGTATCCCATTCTTGTTTATCGCGGGCAGACTTTATGGTCCGGAAGCGCTTGGCCGCTTTGCCTATGCCATCCTGATTATCGAATTTGCCGCGCAGCTTGCTTCGCTTGGTCTGCGCCGAGGGCTCGCCGAATTGCTTGCGAAGGATGACCGCCCGCATACCCACATGATTGCGGATGCGCTTTTCGCGGCGATGGCGGCATCAGCGGTCGGCGCTGCATTTTTGATCATGCTGCCCGAGCTGATGTTTCCCAACAGCGGCATTAACGGGCTCGACCGGTTTCTGCCGCTCGCCATTTTTGCCATCGTCGCGACGGACATCGCCTTGTCCGCCTTGGCCTATAAATTCGATATCGCCTCGACCGTGCGGGCACGCGCCATCGTTGAACCGTGGACAATCAGCATCGCGGCAGGCGCGCTCTATTTCTATTCCGCGCGTGATGGGTTGATCCTCTCGTACGTCGCTTCGCTGGCAGCTGCATTGTTGTTTGCACTGTGGCCTTTGTGGCGCAGCTATGGCTTTGCGTGGGGATGGCGGCCAAGTGTGAAGCGTTCTTTGGTGATTGCCCAGCGCAACCTGCCATTGGCCGCAGCAGATGCCGCAGAATGGGGCAGCCGGCGGCTGGACCTTGCCATATTGGGCCTGTTTGCATCGCCCGCAGTGGTCGGTATCTATTATGTCGCCCAACAGGTGGCGAGCCTTCCACAGAAGCTTAAAACCAGCTTTGACCCGATATTGGGTCCTGTCATCACGCGCAATTTACAGACCCGCAATTATGCCGAAATCGCCAAACAGGTCGGCCAGGTCGGTTTCTGGATTATCGCGGCGCAGGCCGGAATTGCGCTGGCGCTTGGTATCCCCGGTGAAGCGGTCATGGGATTAATGGGTCCCGAATTTGTCGGCGGAGCAGCGGCGCTTGCCTTTTTGCTGGCGGCGGAAGTGGCGGCGGCCACGGCGGTCGTCAGCGAATCCGCTTTGGTATATATGGCCCGTCACCGGAACCTGCTGATTTCAATCGGGATGTTGGCCGTGCAAACCTTGGTGAGCGTCGGCCTTATCATGCTGGTCGATGATATTCCCGTTAAGCCAGAATATGTCGGCCTGTGTCAGGCGGCAGCCGTTGCCTGCGGGCTGATGATATCTCTGGGTATTGGCTCGCTCATCAAATCGCGATTGCTGTCTCATTTGCTCGGTCAGACCATCCGCGTGTGGCGTTGGGCATTGCTGGTTGCAGTCTCTGCGGCAGCATTGCTCGGCATGGCCATCGTCAGCGTCCCTGCCCGTCTGGAATGGGTGGAACTGTCGATCGGCGTGCCTGCAGTCCTTGGCCTTTATGGCTGGATTATCTGGCGCTGGGGCTTTGGTCCGGAAGACCGGGTGCTGTTCCGCAAGAAAAAGGATTAGGGTCAGGACCTATTTAAATGCACCATCGCGGCGTCAAAATGGCAAAGATATCGAAGTAAAATGTCCGCCGCAGGCAGTTATTCTGCCTGCAAGGGCATTTTGCTTTGAGATCGAAGCCATTTTGGCGTCCTTCGGATTTGACCCATATTGTCCATTGCTACGTTGGCAAGCTTGGACTTAGAACCACTAAGTCCGGCGCTTGCCGCCTTGCACTGAACAATATGGCTTCAAACCGCGATGGTGCATTTAAATGGGTCCTGACCCTAAGCCAGACGCTTGGCAACAAGCGCTGCAATATCCGCCTCTGGCCGCGCGCCATAATGCGAAATAATCTCGGCAGCGCACACTGCGCCCATGACAAGGCATTCGGCCATCGGGCGGCCCTGCGCTATCCCGGCAAACACACCTGATGCGAACAAGTCGCCTGCCCCCGTCGTGTCGACCAATTGGGCGACAGGTTCTGCGCCGACTTCGGTACGCACGCCGTTTTCGATCGCGATGGCGCCATGTTCGCCGCGCGTGCAGACCAACAATGGAACCTTCGCCGCGATGGCCGCGACCGATGCTTCGAAATCATCGCTGTTGTTGAGCGCACAAATTTCGACTTCATTCGCAAACAATATGTCGATGCGACCGGCTTCCATTTCAGCCAAAAAGTCTGGTCCATGGCGCGAAATGACAAATGCATCGGACAATGTCAGCGCAACCTTGCGACCAGCGGCACGCGCGACATCGATGGCGGTGCGCATGGCGGCACGTGGCTCCTCAGGGTCCCACAAATAGCCTTCCAGATACAATATGGCCGCACTTTCGATCAGCGACTTGTCGATGAGTGTGGCAGGCAGATATTGCGATGCGCCCAAAAAGGTGTTCATCGTGCGTTGCGCATCGGGTGTGACGAGAATGTAGCAACGTGCGGTCGAAGGTGCGCCATCACGTGCCGGAATATCGAAATGGATACCGCCCGCACGAATGTCATGTGCGAACACTTCGCCAAGCTGGTCATTTGCAACTTGCCCGATAAATGCTGTTTTATGTCCAAGTTGTGCAAGGCCGGCCAAGGTATTGGCGGCAGAACCACCGCTGATTTCACGCGCAGGCCCCATATGCGCATATAATGCTTGCGCACGTTCCTCATCAATCAGCTGCATGCTGCCTTTGGTCAGGCCTTCGCTGTCGATAAACGCATCGTCGGTGTTGGCGATGATATCAACAATTGCGTTGCCAATGGCGAGGACGTCGAAGCGGCTGTCAGTCATGAATTTTCCTATAATTAAGCTCGCCGCGCCCTACTGGGGTTGGACATTTCGGGCAAGCGGTTTAGAACAGCTGCATGATACAAGCGCTCCAGCTTTCGTTCCAAAGCCTTTCGGACAGGCGCGTGGCAATGCTGCTGATCAAAGTGGTGTTGTGTAGCTTTGCCAGCTTCCTTTTATTGGGCGTCGCCATGTGGTTTGCGCTCGATTGGCTTTTTGCGTGGCTCAACATTCAAAACGGCGAATATCTGTCAACCTTCCTGTCGCTCGCCATCATCCCGATTTCGGCGTTTCTGCTTTTCCGGGTGGTTGCCGTCGCAATCACATGGATCTTTGCCGACGATATCATCGATGCGGTTGAAGACCGACATTATCCCCGGCAAGCCGCGTTTGGAAAGCGTCCGGGTTTGGGCGCTGGCGTGCATATGGCGGTACGATCAATCGCGCGCGTCGTTGGTTACAACCTCCTCGCTTTGCCGCTGTATATCGTTCTGCTGGTGACGGGCGTTGGCACCGCAATTGCCTTCATGCTCCTCAACGCGCTCCTTTTGGGCAAGGATTTGGAAGATATGCTGATTGCCCGCCATGGCGCATCGCAAGGCAGCATCCAGAAAATGCCGCGCCTCTTGCTTGGCTTCATTGGCACCGTTGGCATGCTGATCCCGTTTTTCAACCTGCTGGTGCCCGTGCTGGCTACGGCAATGGCTGTGCACGTCGTCCATTCAGGAAACAGAGCCATATGAAACACGCCATCACCGCATGCGCACTCGCGTTGATTTTGGCAGGCTTTGTATCTGCGCCGCCTGCGCATGCGCAAACGCGCCAGCCAGCACCCGTACAGCGCACTGCGCCGGCCGTTCCCGTTCGCCCTGCCACGGGACCAAAAGGCTTAGAGGCGGTCATGGGCAAGGATGTCGCCACGCTGAAACGCCTTTTTGGCGAACCGCGGCTTGATGTCATTGAGGTTCATGGCCGCAAGCTGCAATTTGTCGGAAAAGCCTGCGTCCTTGATGTGTTTCTCTATCCCGAAGGCAAGGGCCGGACCGAAATCGTTACTTATGTCGACGCGCGACGCAGTGATGGCGCTGCGGTGGACCGCGCATCCTGCATTGATGCCTTGCAACGCCGCTGACTAGGGTCAGGACCTAACTAAGCGTCCATTCGGCACGAACCGACGGGTCCAGTTCGTCGGCGAACCGCGCCTGCTTTTCACGCGCAAACATCTTGGGCGACAGCCGCGACATCGCCCAGATCGCGGCACCACGGACGACCGGAGACGTGTCATCCATGAGCATCTCGACCAAGGGAAGCACGCCAAGGTCACGGCCATTGCCAGCCGCGATCAACACATTGCGCACAAAGCGGTCGCGGCCAATGCGCTTGACGGGCGAGCCGGAAAAAAGCGCACGAAACTGCGCATCATCCAAAGTCAAAAGGTCGCCAATGCGCGGCGCGATCAAGGCTTCGCGGGGCAAAAATGCCTTATGTGCTGCAGCAGTCTCGGCAAATTTGTTCCACGGGCAAACGGCAAGACAATCGTCGCAGCCGTAAATATGATTGCCCATCAAGGGGCGCAGTTCGCGGTCGATGGGGCCCTTATGCTCAATAGTGAGATAGGAGATGCATCGGCGGGCATCGACCTGGTACGGCGCCGGAAAGGCATTGGTTGGGCAGATGTCTTGGCATGCCCGGCACGAACCGCATGTGTCGGTCGCGGGAACCGACGGCGCGAGCTCCGCAGTCGTATAAATCGCCCCAAGGAACAGCCAGCTGCCATGTTCTTTGCTGACGATGTTGCTGTGCTTGCCTTGCCAGCCAAGTCCCGCGACCTCCGCCAGCGCCTTTTCCATAACGGGCGCGGTATCGACGAACACTTTGACGCCGACGTCTGCAGAATGGGCCAGCCAGCTGGCGAGCCGCTTGAGCGCGCCTTTGACGACATCATGATAGTCGCGCCCTTGCGCATAGACCGATATGCGCGCCTTTGTGTCATCGCCCGCAAGCGCCATAGGGTCATGTGGCGGTGCATAGCTCATCCCCAGCATGATCACTGATTTTACTTCGGGCCATAAAATGTCGGGATTGGCGCGCTCATCGACGCGGCTTTCCATCCACAACATGTCGCCATGGCGACCTTCCTCGATCCATTGGCGCAGCCGCAGCCCTGCGCGCGGCGCAAGATGACCCGGCGCAATACCAAAGGCGACAAAGCCCTCACTCTGCGCCTTAGCATGCAACTCGTTAACTATATTTGTGTTGTGTCTCTTCACGCACCAACCTTATTCAGTAGCAACCATCTGTCCGGGGCAATTTCATATGAACGCAATAGAGGCAAAGGGACTCGTAAAGCAATTCGATGGCTTTCGTGCCGTCGATGGGGTCGACCTGAGCATTCCGGAGGGCAGCATTTTTGGCATTTTGGGCCCGAATGGCGCTGGCAAGACGACCATGTTGCGGACTTTGCTGGGTATCATTGATCCGGATGCCGGAACCCGCAGCCTGCTGGGTTCGGACCGCCCGATAACACAGTCCCGTAATGTCGGATATTTGCCCGAAGAACGCGGCCTGTATCAATCAATGCGCGCGGTTGACACGATTGCGTTCATGGGCGCGCTGCGCGGGCTATCGTTGAAAGAGGGCGCGAAAAAAGGGCGGGCCTTGCTGGAAGAAGCTGGCCTTGGATATGCCGCCGACCGCCAGATCAGGCAGCTTTCGAAGGGGATGGCCCAGACGGTGCAACTGATGGGGACAATCGTCCACGATCCAAAGCTGATCGTACTCGACGAACCGTTTTCGGGGCTGGATGCGCTCAATCAAGCCAAGCTTGAAAAGATGATCCGCGCCCAAGCCGCCAAGGGTGTGACCGTGATTTTCTCCACCCATGTCATCGCGCATGCCGAACGGTTGTGCGAACGCATCGCCATTATCGCACAGGGTAAAATCAGTTTCGATGGGTTGGTATCCGAAGCGCGTGACCGCCTACGGCCGCAGGTGCATTTGGAAACCGAAACGCTGGACGGGCCATGGCGATCGGCGCTGCCCGCTGAAACCAAAGCAGAAGGGCATTGGTGGCATTTCACCTTGCCCGAAACCGGGGTGGAACCGCTGCTGACGGCGCTGGTCGAGGGCAAGGCTGGCGTCAAATCGCTGTCGATCGAAAGGCCGGGGCTGCACGATGCGTTCGTGGCCATCGCTGGTGAAGCGGTCGCTGCGGAAATGGATGACGCGCATGTGGGAGAAGCAAAATGAGGGAAATTTTCCGCGCCGCCTTCGTCATTGCCCGCCGGGATTTTACGGCGATCATCTATTCCAAGGCCTTTATCTTCTTCCTGCTTGGACCTTTCTTCCCTGTGTTGGTCGGATTTGCGGCGGGTAATTTGGGTGGGCAAATCGCCAAAGACGTGTCGCAACCCGTGGTTGGCATTGCCTTGGCCAAAGAAGATGCCGCAAAAATCCTGTCGGCACGCGAGTCGCTTTCCAAAACATTGGGGGACAGCTATTTCGCCCGCATGATCGTCGTCGGCGATCCTGCGGCGGATAAGAAAACGCCGCAAAGCTATCTTGCGAAAAAGACCGACAATCTCAGCGTTGTCGTCACCGGCACGCTGGCGGAACCCGTGATAACCGGTACAGCCAACGCCATAAAACGCGAACGACCCGACATTGAACTGTTGGCAGGCTATGCGCAAAGCGGCGGTATGATGACGCTGCCGCGTTCGACACCCAATATTGTTGTCGAGTCGGCTAACAACGACAAGAAGCTGCGCACTGTTACGGCGCAGGGTGGGCAGATACTCGTTTTCTTCCTGACAATGTTGCTTGCGGGCATGGTCCTGTCCAATCTGGTGGAGGAGAAATCGAACAAGATTATCGAAATTCTCGCCGCCTCCATTCCCATGGAATCGGTGTTCCTGGGCAAATTATTCGCGATGCTTAGCATGGCCTTGCTGGGCCTATTGGTGTGGACAACCGTTGGGTTGATCGGTTTTGCCGCGATTGGGCCGAATTTGCCCACTTACCCCATGCCGGCGGTTGGCTGGCCTATGTTCATTGGGCTGTGCTTCACCTATTTCATCATGGCCTATCTCATGCTCGGCGCGCTTTTCTTAGGGATTGGGGCAATGGCGGCCACGGTGCGTGAGGTGCAGACCATTTCCATGCCCGTCACCATGGCGCAGCTGATCAATTTCTTCTTCGCCTCTTATGCCCTGACCAAAACAGGCGAACCGATCGAGAAATTTGCTGCTATTTTCCCATTCAGTTCGCCCTTTGCGATGATTGGACGCGCCGCGCTTGAGCCGGTTTTGTGGCATCACGCCGTCGCGATTATCGGCCAGGTCTTGTTTGCGATATTGTTGCTGCGGCTGGGCGTGTATCTTTTCAAGAAAAACGTCATGAAATCAGGAAGCGCTGGCCGCGCCAAGGATGACGGTGCACGCCGGTTGTTCGGCTTCATCAAAATGCCCGGGTGAACGTGTAATCACCTTTAATAGGTTGCGGTTCGAAACTGGATTGACATTTCTGTCAGTAGTGGCAGTTTCGGCGTTGAGAGGAGTCGAGAACAATGGCAACTGCCCCCCTAATCGAAAGCGATTCACTGCCTTGGGAAGTTAACAAGGCACCACATCATTGGGACGTAACAAAGCCCGAAATCTATGCGGAGGATCGCTGGCACCCCATCTTTAAAGAGATGCGCGAAAAAGCGCCGATCAACAAGATTGAGGGGTCCGATTTCGGCAGCTATTGGAATGTCACGACACTCAAAGCCATTCAACATGTCGAAGCGCTACCCGACATTTATTCATCGTCATTCGAACATGGTGGCATAACCTTAATCGACGACAATGCGCTCGCCGAGCCAATCCCCGAAGACCAAAGAATCATCATGCCGATGTTCATTGCGATGGACCGGCCCAAGCACACCGAAGAACGCCGCGTCATTGCGCCTGCCTTCACACCGGGCGAAATGGACCGCATGTCGGGCGATATCCGGCGTCGCACAGGCGAGCTTTTGGACTCGCTTCCGGTTGGCAAAGCATTTGACTGGGTCGACCTAGTATCCATCGAACTGACCACACAGATGTTGGCGTTGCTTTTCGATTTCCCATGGGAAGACCGCCGCAAGTTGACCGAATGGTCCGATTGGGCGGGCGACATCGAACTCGTCCGTTGCGAAGACACACGTCAGGCGCGTCTTGCCAAAATGTTTGAAATGGGCGCCTATTTCCAGAATCTGTGGGACGAACGCAAAAATCGCGGCGAAGCGCCCGACCTTATCAGCCGCATGATCCATTCGCCGATGAAGGACATGAGCCAGTTTGAATATATGGGTAACCTCATTCTGCTCATTGTGGGCGGAAACGACACGACCCGCAATTCGATGTCGGGTTATGCGTATGGGCTCAACAGCTTCCCCGACGAGCGCGAAAAGCTGGAGAAAAATCCCCAGTTCATCACCAACGCCGTCAGCGAAATCATTCGTTGGCAGACGCCTTTGGCGCATATGCGGCGCACCGCCCTGCAGGACCATGACCTGTTCGGCGCGCCCATCAAGGCTGGCGACAAGATTGGCATGTGGTACCTCTCGGCCAACCGGGATGAGACGGTGTTCGATAATCCCGACAAGTTGATTGTCGATCGTGAGAACGCGCGTCGCCATTTGGCCTTCGGATATGGCATCCACCGTTGCGTCGGCGCGCGATTGGCCGAATTGCAGATCCGCATTTTGCTTGAAGAAATGGCAGTGCGCCGCCTGCGACCCAATGTGGTGGCAGAACCAGAGCGCGTGGCTGGCTGCTTCGTCCATGGCTATCGCAAGATGGATGTCGAACTGTCGCGCTATTGATATGAAAGCTTTTTGGACGTTTCCGGTATATGCATAGCCGGAGCGTACAAAGGAACATGTCATGCAGTTAAGCAAACGCACATTTCTGTCACTCGCAAGTGCAGGCGCTGCGACACTGGTCTTTGGCTGCGGCAAGAGTGCGACCGCCAAAACGCGCTTCGCGGTGACATATAGCGACGCTGAATGGAAAAAGCGCTTGTCGCCTGCTGCCTACCGCGTGTTACGCCGCGAAGATACCGAACGGCCGTACACCAGCCCGCTCAACAGCGAAAAGCGCAAGGGCACGTTTGTCTGCGCTGGCTGTAACCAGCGGCTGTTTGCGTCTGCGACCAAGTTTGAAAGCGGAACGGGGTGGCCAAGTTTCTATGCGCCACTGGCCGGCGGCATAGGCACCAAAACCGACTATAATATCGGCGTTCCACGCACCGAAGTGCATTGCGCGCGCTGCGGCGGACATCTTGGTCATGTGTTTAACGATGGCCCAAAGCCGACCGGAAAACGCTATTGCATGAATGGCGTCGCGATGAAGTTTATTCCCGGATAATCCGTCCAGCGCGCGATGCGCCGACGGACCTTATTTCGGTTCAGATATGCGCGAAAAGTCCAACTCGGCGGGTTTCTTCGCTGCATCGGCTTTGCCGTTATTTTCGATGATCGCAACGATGGCGTTCGCCCGTCCGTCCTGAAGCGCATAATCGCGTGCAGAATATCCCGCCCGGCTGTCCTTCTTGTCCGGATTTGCACCGGCCTTCAAAAGCGCGCGCACCGCTTCTGCATTGCGCAGTTGCACCGCCAGAATCAGCGCGGTTTCTCCAGCGCGATTGGTCTGGTCAATCTGCGCCTTTTTACGCGAAAGCCAATCAATGCCATCGATGAAGCCCAATTGCGTGGCCAGCATCAACGGCGTCGTGCCCTTTTTATCTGCCAAATTGGGGTTTGCACCTTTTTGTAAAAGATAGCCAAGCCACGACGCATCACGGCGTTGAATGACGATATGCAGCGCGGTTTCACCCGTTGAATTGTCGCGCGTGTTGATAATCACCGTGCCGGGCTGTGCCAGAAACTTTTCCGCTTCTTCGCCCTTACGTTCGCGCACGGCTTTCAGGAAATTATAGCTGTCTGAAAACTGGGCTTGTGCAGCAGGCGCAACAACGCCTGCGCCCATCGGCAAGATCAGCCCTGCGGCCAAGGCGAGAAAAAACGGCTTTTTCAACGAACGATGCCCCATTTAAATGTCCAACATACTTGATAACTGGTCTTTAGCAGACCATGTCTGGCCCCGCTATGAACAAAAATCTGATTTTCGCTCTCTCCACCGCGCTTTTGCTGTCGGCATGTGATTCACCCCCTGCACAGCCGCCGTTGAGTGAAGCCCCGCTGGCCGGTGCAACCATTGGCGGCGATTTTACGCTGACCGATCAAAATGGCAAAAAACGGACCTTCAAGGAATTCGACGGCGCATATCGTATCGTCTATTTTGGCTACACCAACTGCCCCGATATCTGCACGCCGGACATGCAGAATCTGATGGCTGGGCTAAAGGCATATGAGAAAAGCCATCCCGAGCTTGGCGCAAAGATTCAGCCAATTTTCATCACCGTAGACCCCCTGCGCGACACGCCAGCGGTGCTGAAACAATTTGTCAGCGCATTTCATCCGCGCGCGATTGGGCTCACCGGAACGGAGGCCGAAATCGCAGACGCAGCAAAGAAATTTGCGATTTACGCCAGCCGTGTCGAAGGGTCCTCGCCCGAAAGCTATCTGATGAGCCACAGCCAGACACCTTATTTGATGGGGCCCGATGGCAAGCCTTTGGCGCTTATGCCCGCTGACGTTCCCAATACCGACATCAATGAAGGCGCGCCTAATTTGGTTGAGGCGGAATTGGCAAAGTGGGTGCGCTGATTTGAACGAAGCGCCTTTTTGGGAAGCTCCGATAGAGAGCCTCGACCGCGCACAATGGGAGGCATTGTGCGATGGCTGCGGGAAATGCTGTCTGAACAAGGTGGAAGACGAAGATACCGGCCGCATCTACCCCACCAATGTCGCCTGCAAATTGCTTGATCTACAGACATGCCAATGTGCCGATTATCGCGGACGTCGGGCGATTGTGCCCGAATGTCTTCGGCTGACCGCGGACAAGATTGATGATTATGTCTGGCTGCCCTCGACCTGCGCCTATGTCCTGCGCGCGGCGGGCAAACCGCTACCCGAATGGCATTATCTGGTAAGCGGAAGCCGCCAGACGATTCATGACGCTGGCATGTCGGTCAAAGGTCGGGCTATATCGGAACTGCATGCTGGGCCGCTTGAAAACCATATTGTCGAACAGCCTCTCTGATCCTGAAGTGGTCATAGAAGGGGAAAGCGTACCCGTGCGCATTCGCCGCAACCCGCGCGCAAAGCGTATTTCGATGCGCGCCGATGCCGTAAAACGCGAAATCCGCATCACGATGCCGCATTATACGCCGACAAATGTGGCGCTCGATTTTGTCGAAAAGAAACGCGAATGGATCGCCACGCGGTTAAACAGCGCGCCGGACATTGCGCCCATTGCCCCTGGCAGCGAAATCGCCGTCGAAGGCGAAAGCCACCTGATTGAATGGCGCGAAGAATGGCCGCGCAGCATTCGCTGCGGCGAAGGCATGCTACGCCTGGGCGGTCCAAGAGAGTCGGTGGAAGCCCGCATCTTACGATGGCTCAAGGGCGAAGCACGGCGGACATTTACGAAAGAGATCGCGTATTATTGCGACAAAGCCGGTGAGCCAGTCCCACGTTTATCGCTGGGCGATCCGCGCAGCCGGTGGGGCAGCTGTTCCAGCCGGGGGACCATTTCGCTCAGCTGGCGGCTGATCATGGCGCCTGCATCTGTGCGCCGATCGGTCATCGCACATGAGGTCGCGCATATGCGGCATATGAACCACAGCCCCGACTTCTACGCTTGGTTGGATTTCCTCTTTGAAGGGAACCGCAAGGCTGCGGACCAGTGGTTGAAAATGCACGGCACGGGGCTGCAACGGGTTGGACGATAAGGAAGATAAGATGCTCGAAATGCGGGACTCATGCGAACGATGCACAGCGCCACTGCCGATGGACAGCGGCGACGCGATGATTTGCAGCTACGAATGCACCTTTTGCGCACCTTGCGTGCATGGCCCGCTGAATGGACGCTGCCCCAATTGTGGCGGCGACCTTCAGCCAAGGCCAAAACGCATTAAGAAATAATCAGGTCAGCCTTTGGCGATTTCGCCACCCAGCGCGCCATATTTCTTTTCAAAACCGGCGACATCGCCCGCCTCAAGATACTTGGCCTGATCAATCCAGTTATCGCGGCTGATGCGGCCGGCAAATGCACCGAGCTTGCCATCAATTTCGGCAACATCAGCAGCCGTCCAACTCGCCACTTGGGCAAAACTGGTTACGCCCAACGCCTTGAGCATAGCGTTCACTTTTGGACCAAGGCCCTTCAACAATTCGAGATTGTCAGGAACAGCTACTTTAGCCTTCGCCGCTGGTTTGGCGACCTTGGGCTTGGGTGCGGCTTCTGCCTTCACCTTCGCCGCCGTAGCTTTCGGCGCGGATTTGGGCGCAGGCGCGGCCTTTGCTTTTGCTGCTACAGGCTTTGCAGCTGGCTTGGGCGCTGCCTTGGGCGCTGCGACCTTGGCGACTGCGGCTTTCGGTTTAGCAGCCTTGGGTGCAGCAGGCTTCGGCGCTGCAGCTTTCGGAGCGGCTTTCGGCGCAGCTTTCGGTGCGGCTTTCGGTGCGGCTTTCGGTGCAGGCACCTTCGCCGTTTTGGCCTTTGCCGCAACTGGCTTCGCGACAGCTGCTGGCGCCGCCTTCGTTGCCGCAGCTTTCGCTGGTGCCTTTACCTTGGCTTTTGCGGTTTTCTTCGCTGGCGCAGGACCGTCCGCCGCCTTAGCAGCAGGCGCCTTCGCAACAGGTGTCGCAGGTGGTGGCGAAGCGACGTCTTTCGACTGCGTAGCTGTCTTCTTCGCACCGTTACGCGCGAGCAACCACCATGATAATATGGCAATAATGACCACAGCACTGATAATTATCGGTAGATTGATGGACATAATATTCCTCCCAGAAAAGCCCTTAATGTCGCCAACGGATTACGCAATTTTTGCAGGGCGTAAAAGGGTTAATCCGTTGCAACCACATGTGCGCGATTTGGTTAGTTCCCTGCTTCGCGCGCAACCTCACGCCAGCCAATGTCGCGGCGGCAAAAGCCATCGGGGAAAATCACCTGATCCACTGCTGCATAGGCCTTCGCCTGCGCGTCGGTGACGTTCGCCCCTGTTGCGGTGACGTTTAACACACGCCCGCCCGCTGCCACCAATTGCCCGTCCACTTCAGCAGTGCCGGCATGAAATACCTTCGCGCCGGACACATGCGTCAGATCAATCGTACCGCCCTTTTGGGGTACATCGGGATAGCCGTTCGCCGCCATAACGACCGTCAATGCCGTGTCGGACGAAAAGCTTGGAGTCGCCGCCTCAGAAAGCTTTCCAGTCGCAACCGCCAACATCAAAGCGGCCAGGTCGCCGTCAAAACGTGTCATCAGCACCTGGCACTCAGGATCACCAAAACGCGCATTATATTCGATGAGCTTCGGCCCCTCATCGGTCAGCATAAGGCCCGCGAACAGCACGCCGGAATAAGGCATGTCATGCGCGGCCATATACGCGACTGTCGGCTTAATGATGCGGTCCATGACTTCGGCCTGCAACGCAGGTGTCAGAACAATTGCGGGTGAATATGCACCCATGCCGCCGGTGTTGGGACCAACATCGCCATCGCCGACCCGCTTATGATCCTGCGCCGACCCGAATGCGACCACATCGCGGCCATCGGTCAGTGCGAAAAAGCTGGCTTCTTCTCCGGTCATAAATTCTTCGATGACCACGGAAGCGCCAGCGTCGCCAAAACCGCCGCCGAACATATCTTCAATCGCGGCCTCAGCATCAATGCGGGTTTCCGCGATAATCACGCCTTTGCCCGCGGCAAGGCCGTCTGCTTTAATGACATAAGGTGCTTGAAATGCGTCGAGGCCAGATAGTGCCGACGCTTTGCTATCATGACGATAATATCCCGCTGTAGGGATACCCGCTGCTGCACATATATCTTTGGTAAAGCCCTTGGACCCTTCCAATTGTGCAGCCTTTTGATTGGGACCGAAAACGGGAATGCCGGCATCGCGCAGGCTATCGCCCAAGCCGGCAACAAGCGGTGCTTCTGGACCGACCACGACCAACCCGACATCATGCCCCGCGCAAAAGGATATGACCGCGGCATGGTCGGATATGTTCAATGCAACCAGATCCGCCTCTTCAGCAATCCCGGGATTGCCCGGCGTGGCAAAGAGTGTATCGCAATTTGGCGATTGCGCGAGCTTCCACGCCAGCGCATGTTCGCGTCCACCCGATCCGATGAGCAAGATATTCATGTCCGCAAATGACCCCTTTGAAAATGCTGACCCGCAAGTTGCCCGCCTGTTAGCCGAGGAGCGGCCCGGCGACAATGCCCAGGCCATGAGCGTGTCGGAGTTATCGCTGGCGTTGAAGCGCACGGTTGAGGACCGGTTCGGACATGTCCGCGTGCGCGGCGAGATTTCGGGCTTTAAGCGCGCGGCGTCGGGCCATATTTATTTCTCGCTCAAAGACGAAAATGCGCGGCTGGACGCGGTCATGTGGAAAGGTGGGGCGGCGCGCCTGCCCTTCGCCCCTGAAGACGGGCTGGAGGTTGTCGCCACGGGTAAATTGACGACCTATGCGGGCCGCTCGAACTATCAAATCGTCGTCGAAAGTCTGGAAGTCGCAGGCGAAGGCGCGATGATGCTTTTGTTTGAAAAGCTAAAGGCGCGGCTCGCCGCCGAAGGTTTATTCGCGCCTGAACGCAAGAAAAGGCTTCCGTCACTGCCGCGTACGATTGGCGTCGTAACCTCGCCCACCGGCGCCGTTATCCGTGATATACTGCACCGTCTTGCCGATCGCTTTCCAAGCCATGTGATCGTCTGGCCGGTATTGGTGCAAGGCGAAGGCGCCGCCGCGCAAATCGCGCGTGCGGTTAATGGATTTTCCGCCATGCCCCATGACGGACCCACGCGCCGCCCTGATCTGGTCATCGTCGCGCGCGGTGGCGGGTCTATTGAGGACCTATGGGCATTTAATGACGAGGCCGTGGTCCGAGCCGTCGCGGATTGCACGATACCCATCATATCGGCAGTCGGACATGAAACCGATACAACTTTGTGCGACTTTGCCGCAGATTTGCGCGCGCCGACGCCTACGGCAGCGGCCGAAATTGCCGTTCCCGTGCGCAGCGATTTGCTGCAACGCGTGGGGCAATTCGGGCTGCGCATGTCCAACATGATACGCAAAAAAGTCGATCTTGCGGCTGAACGGCTTGAGGCACAGCGCCGTCTGATGCCGCGTCTGTCAGACCTTGCCGCCCCGCATCAGCAGCGCACAGACGACCTGTCCGAACGGCTTCGCCAATCGCTTCGCACCAGAATTGGCAAGACTGAAGTGGCTTTTTCAGCGCCGGCGATGATGCTGCACCCGCGCCTTCTGCTCCGGCGCGCTGAGCAAGGGCAGCAACGCCTTGATGCGTTGACGCGACTGGTGAGCACATTGCATCCCGAAGCCCCGCTTAAGCGCGGCTTTGCGCGCGTGACTGATGCGAACGGCAAAACCATTATGACGCGGGAAGCAGCCGTGAAAGCGGGTGACGTGACGTTGCGGTTTGTCGATGGCGAAGTCGGCGGGCAAGTAAGTGGCGGACCTGCACCGCGAATATCCCCGGCGAAACCAGCAAAACCGGCTGGCAATCAAGGCAATTTGTTTGACGGGTAAAGCCGTGCATTGCCCATTCAACATCGATGCGCCATAATGTCCAAATGTTGATGTCGTCCAAGAACAAAGTCGCCCGCCTGCATTATATGGCAAACAGTTTTCGTATGCTGACCGCAGGCGACCATGTCGTGTGCGCCGAAACGGGGCAGGCCATTCCATTGGAAGAATTGCGTTATTGGAGCGTCGTCAAACAGGAACCCTATATCAGCGCAGATGCATCCGTTCGCGCGACGATGAAAAAGGGCTGATGGATTGCAGCATTCCGGCTGGATTATCTTAACCGCGCTCGCGGGGATCACCGCGCAGCCATTGAGCGTCGCGGCCGCACCAGCGGCAAACACGCAACAGCCAGCTGCCCCCACCGACTTTTGGATGTCTATGCCAGCGGTACAGGGCGGCTTGGTCATCGCGCGTGCACCGCGCGGCGCAGCGTCCGTCACGCTTAACGGCGTTGCGCTGCCGCTGACAGCCGACGGCTTTTTCCTGATGGGGTTTGACCGCGATGCCGAAAACAGCGCGATTCTGACCGCGACATTCGCCGATGGTCGAACGTTCGAGCGCACTTTGGCGGTCACACCGGGCAACTGGCGGATTGAAAATGTAGCTGCCAACCCGACGGGCGGCGCAAAAACAACCGCAGAGTTTGAAGCAAGACGCGGAGCCGAGCTCGCCCGCATAAATGCAGCGCGGGCCAAAACCACGCTTGGGAATGGCTGGCGGCAACAATTCATTCGCCCAGTGGCTGGCCGGACGTCTGGCCTATTTGGTGCGCAGCGTATCTATAACGGGATACCCGGCAGCTATCATAGCGGCATGGACATTGCCGCGCCAAATGGGACAGATTTTGTCGCGCCTGCAGACGGTGTCGTCACGCTTGCGGCCACGGATGCCTTCACGCTGGAGGGGCATTTGCTGATGATCGATCATGGCATGGGCCTAAACAGTGCATTTTTACACTGCTCCGAACTTCTCGTAAAAGAAGGCGATTTTGTGAAGCAGGGGCAAGTCATCGGGCGGGTTGGCGCGACCGGACGGGCAAGCGGCCCGCATCTGCATTGGGGCATGAAATGGAACAGTGCGCGCATTGATCCCAAGCTGTTAATCCCCGCAGCATAAGCGATCTTTGATGGCGATGATGCGGTGCCATCGCATGCGCTTTGTTCCGTTTCGCTTGAGACATGATGGCGCTTTGCGGCGAAACGTTGGAACTATTGAGGGTGGCAGACATTTTCATTTCGAACGAAACAACGCCAGAGTACGTCCAATGGGCAAGAAGATCCTGATTGTCGAAGACGAGTTTCTCGTCGCCCTGAACTTGCGCCAGACCTTGGCGGCTTTGGGATTCGATACGCTGGGAATTGCCCCTGACGCGCCGACAGCATTTAAACTCGCAGACCAAAAACCCGATATTGCGCTGGTCGACGTCAATTTGCGAGATGGCGAAACTGGTCCGGGCATCGGGCGCAGGCTTGCGCATGAATATGGTGCCGTCGTGCTATTTGTTACTGCAAATCCTGCGCGACTTGGTGATGGCATCGAAGGAACCCTTGGCTGCCTTTGTAAGCCGGTCGACCATGATGACGTTCAACAGGTTTTAGACTTCCTTGTCGTCTTTCAAGACAATCCGGCTGCCACGCCGCCGCCTGCTTTGCGCATGTTCCGGAACGACAATGACGCTTGTGTGTCCGGCCGCGCAATGGAGGGCAACGGCTGAACCTATAAATGTTCAGACGGCACGGTCATGATGACTTGAAGCCCTTCGCGATTCCAGAAACGTTCAATCGTCCCGCCAAGCTGGCTAGCAATGCCAATCTCAGAAAGCTGCGTTCCAAAGCCGGAGCGCTCGGGAACCAATGGAACTTCCAGGCCGCCGGACTCCGTCCATTGGATGACGACCTGTTCAGCCCGCATATCAGTTACGATATGCACTTCTCCCTCAAGATTTGCCAATGCGCCATATTTCACAGCATTCGTGGCCAGTTCGTGGATGACCAAAGCGAGTGGCGTAGCGCTGCGTTCACTTACCGACACGTCCGTCCCGCTGATATGGCACCGGACCCTGCCGTCCATGTCATAAGGCATCAAAATTTCTTGGATCAGGCCATGTAACTTCGTGAAATCGCGACCTGGGTCAGAATATGCGCTATGTGGGCGCGCAAAGTTGTGTGCTCGACCCAGAGCGGAAATTCGGGCAGCCAGTTGCTTTGCAAACTTTGCCGACGACACATCCGTTGGTGTCGAAAGCCCGATCAGCCCAGCAACGACCGCAAAGATGTTTTTGATACGGTGGCTAAGTTCCCGGCTCATCAATTCGGTTTGTTCGGCAATTAACTTGCTCTCGTGGATGTCCGTGCAGGTGCCAATCCAGCGTAATATCTGTCCCTTGTCGTCGCGCACCGGCAATGCGCGACCTAAGGTCCAGCGATACTCTCCGCTATGGTGACGCAAGCGATATTCGATTTCGTAATCTTCGCCCGTCGCCACGGCGTGCCGCCATTTTGCAAACGCTTCCGCGCGATCGTCAGGGTGAAAAACGTCGTTCCACCCATCGCCATCGGTTGAACCATAGGCCATTCCGGTAAATTCATACCATCGGGCATTAAAATAATCATGCGCCCCATCTGGCTTGGTTGACCACACCATCTGCGGCAGCGCGTCGGTCAACGCTTTGAACTTGGCTTCACTCACCAGCAGAGCTTCTTTCGCGCTCAGTCCGCTCTCATATTCCGAATTGGTGCCAATCCACCGCACGATTTCATTATTTTTGCCCAGCACAGGCACAATACGCGTTAGAAACTGGCGAAAAATACCGTCCGCACCGCGCAATGGAAATACCATTTCAAACGCATTGCCGTTTGCAATCGACCGTTTCCATTTTTCAAGGACCTTGGACAACTCCAGCGGATCGTGGACACTTTGCCAGCCCCAGCCTTCCATCGACTTGGGCGTCGACCCGCAATAGTCATGCCAGCGTCTGTTGTACCAATATATATAGCCGTCGCCCCGCGCTATCCAGCACAGCGCAGGTATATTATCCGCCAGTAAACGAAAATCTGCGTCGCTTGGCTGAACCGGTTTATCCGATGACAATAATTCAGGCGCAACACTGGGTGTCCGCCAATAATCGTGCTCGACATCGTTCGCTAATTTTGGCCATTTATAGATCATGCGTGTTTGTCGGTTCTTTCAGATGGCGTCGACATTTTCCAAAAATGCCAGAGGCCCGTTCCATCGTATGACAGATACGCTGCCCAAAGTGATATGCCGCAGGTATATTCGCAGCTTTGGCATTTCGGGAGGCTGAACGGAAACAAACCACAGCGCCATGCGTTCTGTTTTCGCAACAACCTCTAGGAGACGTCATCATGGAATCCCGTCATTACGACATCGAAACAGTGAACCAACTCATCAAAACAACGATCGACAGCGTAGATGGATATCGGTCCGCTGCCGAAGCCGCGGACAGCCAGCAATTTCAGTCAATTTTTTCGAACGCGCGAATGAACGGCAGCAGGTTGCCGATCAATTACGTAATCATGTGCGTTCGCTCGGTGGCGATCCCGAAGATGATGGCTCGCTGGCCGCGGGCGCACACCGCATGTTTATGAGCTTACGCGACGCGATTACGGGCTCAGACGACCAGGCAGTGGTCGCAGAAGTCGAACGTGGCGAAGATTATATCAAAGCCAAATTCGAAGCAGCTTTGGAAGACGGCAACCTTGGAATGGAAACGCGCACGATGATTAGCCAGTGCTATGATTCGGTAAAATCGGGCCATGACCAAATGCGTGATTTGAAGAACGGCATGCGCGCGGGCTAAGGGAATTTCGGCGGGGATTCCCGTCGGACTGTTGAAAACGAAACCTCGTCAGTTGATCGTTCTGGCGGGGTTTTGTTTTTGTGTCGTCTGCACAACGAAAAACACCCCGGCACGCGGCCGAGGTGTTCAAGGTGCTGGTCTACGGGGGGGGAGGGCGACCAGCAGGGTAAACTATATTTCGCGAACCTAAGCGCGCAAATATATCGTTTAGATGGGTAAACGTCGGTCTACGCACTTTGTTCCCAAAAAATTATGCAACTTCATAATTAATATCGATTTCGCGATGCATCAGCAGTGCTTGGCCAATGGTTGCGATGACCGTTTCGGGTTCAAATGGCTTGGTAATCAAATATGTGGGTTCAGGACGCTCGCCCGTTAAAAGCCTTTCCGGGAACGCCGTAATGAAAATCACCGGCACAGTTTGTTCCGCCAAAATATCCTTTACCGCGTCGATACCGCTTGAACCATCGGCAAGGCTGATGTCAGCCAAGACCAGTTCAGGCCGTTCATCGCGTGCCTTTGCCACCGCTTCTGCACGTGTCCGCACAATTGCGATCGCTTCATGCCCCAGGTTTTCGACGATCTGTTTAATATGCAATGCAATGATCGATTCATCTTCAATGATGAGCACGCGCGCAGCAAGTGCGTCTTCGATGGCGCTACGCGCGGCAACAACATGGCTGCGTACGTCGGCTTCCGAAATGCCCAATATCTTGGCAACGTCATCGGCCTTAAATCCCTCGACCGTAGACAAAAGCAGGCTTTGCCGGCGCTTAACTGGAAATTCAGCGATGACACCGCTGCGGCCCCGCGATTCGAGGGGCGCGATCATGTCGCTGTTCCAGATGCGGTGAAATGTTCTGAACAACTCCGTCTTTACCGGTACCGCGTCATCCCATTCTTCGGGTGCTTCAAGCAACGCTTCGAGCGTTTCCCGGACTGCTGCATCTCCCAATGTCTGTGATCCCGTCAGGGCACGTGCGTAACGTCGTAGGTATGGCAATTGCGATGCCAGCTGCTGCCTAAATGACATGATTACTCCCTTTGTTATCCGATGCTATACGTTTGAAACGCCTTTTTGTTCCCTGCGACGGAACATTATCGCGCGTCGCGACTTAACAGCATATGAAAATGCATCAGTTTCAGCCAAATACATGGTTTTAAACCATGGGAATTCCTGCAGGCTATGGTCACCCGGAAGCAATCAGATTTCCCGATGCAACAAGCACTTGGGAGGGGCAATCAGTGAGCAGCAATAAGGGCAAGCAACCGCTTAACGCGATTGGTGATGATATGGATTCTGAATTTGACCCTTTAACTGCCGCACTGCGTCAAATGCACGACAGTGTTGCCAATGAACCCATACCTGACGACTTTTTGAACCTGTTGGACATGATTGACGCAAAAATGTCGGCGTCGAAGGAGTTCCAGTGAGTAGCTCCGCCACGGAGCCCGTTCCGAAGTCCGAAAAGTCGGATGCTTCGGCTGACTTTCGCGCACAAATGGTCGCGATCATCCCGTCGCTGCGTGCGTTCGCGCGTGGCCTATGCGGAAATCGGGAGCTTGCAGACGATCTTGCCCAAGAGGCGATGATGCGGGCGTGGGCTGCCCATGACAGCTTCACCCCAGGCACCAACTTTCGCGCCTGGATGTTTATGATATTGCGCAACCAATTTTACACGACGATGCGCAAAAACGCGCGCATGACAAGCTGGGATCCAGAGGCAGCAGAGCGGCTGCTGGTCGAGGCCCCGCCGCAGCAGCACCACATCCATATGAGCGATGTCGAAAAGGCATTGCAAAAGTTGCCGGCTGAACAGCGCGAAATATTGATGATCGTCGGTGCAGGTGGCGCCAGCTATGAAGAGGCAGCGGAAATTACGGGCTGTGCCATCGGAACAGTCAAAAGCCGGCTTGCACGTGGCCGCGTTGCCTTGGCGACGCTTATCAACGGTACCGATGCGCCAGCGCGCGTAAAAGCGCCGCCACGCAAGCGTGCGAACGAACCTGTAAACGACACGCCACATCCAAAGCCAAGCACATTACCATAAATCGCATTTGCTGAGAGCTGCATTGGCATTTTTCCGACCTTTGACATTGCGGCACGGTTTGATCCTGATCGTGTTCGCAGCCTTGCTACCCGTCGTGGTCGCAAGTGTTATTCAGGGTTTTTCTGCGCTCAACAGCACGCGCGATATGGCGATGGGACGTCTCAGTGCCCACGCCAGCGCGATTGCGGAGCGGCAACGTGATCCCTTCATTATTGCGCAACATCTTTTGCTCGCTTTGGCTACCAACGCCGACGTTACAAAAATGTCGGGCGGATGTGACGCTGCCCTGCGCGCTTCGCTTAGCAACTATCGGCCGGTGACCAACCTCGCGCGAACGAGTGCCGATGGTGTCTTACGGTGTTCTGTGCTTCCGCATGAAAGGGAAATCAATTTAGCCAATGAGGGTTGGTGGCAGCGGGGCGTTCGTGCCAAAGGCATGACCATCACTAAAGCGCCCATTTATGCGCCCCTTGCCCAGCGTAACGTTCTATTCCTTATTCTTCCGTTACGGACAGCAGACGGGCAGCAAGACGGAACGCTGACGGCGGCGATTGACATAGACTATTTACGTAATGCCCTGTTGAAGGCGCAGGAAGGCAAAGCAGGCGCAGTCGCCATCGTTACCCGCGATGCGGTTATCGTTGCGCAAGGCAAGCAACGGCTGACCTTCGCGCCCAACCTTGATGCGCGTCAGGATGAGGCACAGTTAGCGAAAGGGCGTGACGGGACAGAGTGGATGTACGCCTTCCACAAGCTTTATAGCTCCGAACTTTTTGTCGTGTACGCGGAACCCCGGGCGCAGGTTATGGGGACGGCCGTATCGCAAGTGCGTGCAAGCATATTCCTGCCATTGGTATCTATCTTGCTTGCTTCGCTGGCAATTTGGATCGGAACCAATCGTCTTGCACTGGTATGGCTTCGTGCCCTGCGCAATGTTGCGCGACGGTTCGCAAGCGGCGACTTCACGGGTGACCGCGCCCGATTCAAAAACGCACCTGAGGAAATTGCCGCACTGAGCGCCGATTTGCACAGCATGGCAGATGTCATTCACCGGCGAAATACAGATCTGACACATGCCCTGGAAGCCAAAAGCTTGCTCACGCGTGAGGTGCACCATCGGGTCAAAAACAATCTTCAAATCATCAACAGTCTACTGACCCTGCAATCCGGGCGCGTGCAGGAAGGGGCCGCTAAAGAGGTCTTGGCGCAGACACGGGCACGGATAAGAGCCTTGGCCCTGATCCACAGGCTCTTATATGAACAGGATAACGGCTACGACCGCGGCGAAGTTCCTATCGGCAATCTCATGGCGGAACTGTGCGCACAATTGCGCGGCGTAAGTCGAACATCGCCAAAGGTAGAGCTGACGTGCCACGCCAGCGATTTCCCGGTGCCTGTCGATTACGCCGTTCCGCTGACCTTGTTTGTCGTGGAAGCCGTCACAAACGCATTCCGCCATGCATTTGCCGCCGGATCCACAGGCGCTGTCACAATGAAGCTTCAGTTGAACGGCAACCGTGCGATTTTGGACATTTCCGACAATGGTCAAGGCTATGTGGTAAGTGACAAAAACGGTCAAATGGGAACCGAACTGATGCGCGGATTTGCAACACAGGTCGATGGTACGTTGGACATCATGAGCAATGTCGGCAGCGGAACACGCGTGCTTCTGACGTTCCTATTGCCACATATGCCTAGATCACAGCGCAGCGGTGCGATCACCGCATAGGCAAGCGCCGCCGGTCAGGATGGAGGAAATTATGTCAGGACAGTTTCTCATTCGAAAACTGAACGCTTTCATTCCATTAAAGGCGGAGGGAGAGCAAGCCATTGATGCACTGGCGTCCGGCCGCGTCAAATCCCTTTTGCGGGGCCATGATATCATCAGCGAAGGCGAAGATCCGAAAACGGTTAATCTCATCGTCGATGGATGGGCGTGCCGATATAAAATCCTCGAAGACGGCCGACGTCAAATCCTTGCCTTCTTTGTCCCGGGCGACCTAGCTGACCTGCATGTCTACATATTGGACGCCATGGACCATTCAATCGGAGCGATCACACCACTGCAATATGCCATGATCAGGCCAGCTGAATTTGAACAATTGGGCGACGAACACCCTGGGGTGCTGCGGGCATTGTGGTGGGACTCGTTGCTGGCGGCATCAATCCAGCGCGAATGGCTGGTGTCGGTTGGTCAACGCAACGCGGTTGAAAGCCTAGCGCATCTCGCCTGCGAGTTATTTTTACGCCTGAAAATGGTTGGGCTTGCGGAAAATGGACTGTGTCGTTTTCCGCTGACGCAATCAGATATTGGCGATGCATTGGGGATGACCCAGCCGCATGTCAGCCGGACAATCAAGGATTTGAACGCTACCGGCGTCGCCACCATTCAACGCGGCACGTTGCGCGTCAATGATCTCAATGGCCTTCGCAAACTTGCGGTTTTTAACCCCAATTACCTGCATCATCTGTACGAGGCCGCGTTATAAAAAAGGGCCCGCCAATTTCCTGGCGAACCCTTTTTAACAACAAAAGGAACAATTTTATTTGTCCTGCTTGTCGGCAGCATCTTCCATGGCATCCGCCTTGGCATCGCCTTTTTCACGGACGGCTTGGGCATCCGCCTCCATTTTATTTTCTGTGGTCGAATCCATGCCATCGACTGTCGTGTCAGTCGCGTCGGCTTTTTCTTCCATAGCATCAGCCTGAACTTCCGCGTTCTCACGAACGGCATCAGCCTGATCTTCTTGTGCATTTTCGGTTGCTCCGTCGCATGCGCCAAGCGTGGCGAGCGACAAAGAAGCTGCAAGTATTATAATGGACTTTTTCATGGATATATCCCTCGTTTAAAAATTAACGGACGCTACCGCGACGTAAGAGATTTACGATCGCCAATAGAACTACTGCGCCCAAGAATGACGCGATCAACGACCGGATGTCGAATGCACCGCTCGTAATTGGCGCACCACCGATAAGCGGCGTGATGATGAATCCTGCAAGGAAGGCACCTACAATGCCGACGATGATATTCAGGAAAATGCCTTGCTGACCGTCAGTGCGCATTACGATGCTGGCAAGCCAGCCCAAAATGCCGCCGACAACCAAAAGAATGATGATATTCATGTTCGTTCTCCCTTTCAGAGTGCGGGGAAAACAGTGTTCGTGCCGATTGGTTCCAACTTGAGCTCCAAATCGTTCAATTGCCCTTATTGAACGGCATGCAGAGGAACCATGCACCTGCCGCCGTGTTGACCTTTCTTCACCGAATGCAATTCATCAGGAGAGTGCGCGTCATGGCCAATTCAGATTCACAGAAAAAGTCGACCAACAATGGTTCAAACGGATCGCCGCAAGGCCGAGCAAGCAGCAGAAACAAGGCTAGCCAAGCGTCACGTCCCAAGACAGCAGCCAAATCGGCCAAAAGCAGAGGTGGGCGCAGTACCGGTCAATCGAGGTCTCAATTGCCTTCGTGGTTTGGCACCGTGGCTTCGGTGGTGGGCGCAGTCGTAGCCGTTGGCGCAGGCCTGTATGCCACGCGTAATCAATGGATGCCAAAGGCCGACGAGTGGAAGAATGATTTTTCCGCAGCGTTCGCACATGACGAAACCGACCAAGAGAATTTCGATCAAACCCGCCACGCCGGAACGCAATTCATGCGCGACCATCCCGGTGACGATTGGGAAGATGTTGATGATATGTCGGATGCATCCTTCCCTGCGAGCGACCCGCCGTCGTTCAATCCAGGAACCGCAGGTTGAGCGACGACGCCGCAGAACTCGTCCCCGAAGTGCAGGAAGATGCGCTTCCGGGGCACGAGAGCGAACTGAGCCCGAAGCCCGAATGGCATCCACGTTATATGGGTTCCGGACGGCTTGCGGGCAAAGTCGCGCTGGTTACGGGCGGCGACAGTGGCATCGGTCGAGCCGTCGCGGCCCTGTATGCGCGCGAAGGGTGCGATGTCGCAATCGTCTATTTGGAAGAGCATGACGACGCTGACATCACCGCACATGCCATTGAAGCAGAGGGCTGTGCTGCGTTAAAATTGCCGGGTGACATCGGCGACCCAGAATTTTGTAGGCGGGCGGTGGAAGACACGGTCGCGCGATTTGGCCGGTTGGATATTCTGGTCAATAATGCCGGCGAGCAGCATCCGGACGACGACATTCGCGATATCACCGAACTGCAGCTAAAGCGGACGTTTCAAACGAACGTCTATGGCATGTTTTACCTGACGCAAGCGGCGGTCGATCATCTTCCCGAAGGCGGATGCATTATCAATTGTACGAGTGTTACAATGTATGAAGGTGCCAAAGGGCTGCTCGACTATTCGGCGACAAAGGGTGCGGTCACCGCTTTCACCCGCAGTCTGTCCGAAAATCTCATCGAAAAGGGCATCAGAGTGAATGCCGTTGCCCCGGGACCAATTTGGACACCGTTAAACCCCATGGGTGGCAGTCCGCCGGAAAAGCTCGCGCATTTCGGTGAAAGCACGCCAATGAAACGGCCCGGTCAGCCAAATGAAGTCGCGCCAAGTTTTCTGTTTTTGGCATGTGACGATTCGAGTTACATGTCTGGACAAGTGCTGCACCCCAATGGCGGGACCATCGTAAACGGATAAGTCAAAACAGGGCTGTGCAGTTACTCTGCGCAGCCCTGTTGGTTTTGACGCCCTAATCGGGATCGGTAACCGGCGATTCCATTGGCGTTTCGTTCGGAATGCTTCCGGGGAAATCGGTATCGCCTTGATCCGGGGAGACTTCATCGGGCGAAGTACCCGGCACCTCATTTGGTGGGCTATATGGTTTTGGATCGGGATCGATCGAATTCGCAATATTGGTCATAGGGTCTCCAAATAAACAAAGAAAATGGCAACAACTACAAGGGTCAGCGCCAGTAGTCAGAACGTATCGCACGCTCATGCCGCCTCTCCGCACATGCTGCACCTTGGGATAACGCCTGAAAGTCAGCTTGGTTCAAAACTGCATCGAATTGCTAAGCTGCGTCCGCGCAAATGAGCGCAAGCAACCGTTGCTCTGACGCCGTCAGGCCCTTGGTGCGGCGTTTGGTGAGCGACGCCAACAGCACGGCAGCGTCCTTTGATGCCGCAATTTCCAGCACCGCCGGGTGGACATAGCTTTTGCGCGCGATGGCCGGCGTATTCCAAAGCACTGCCGATGCCGCCGCACAGGCGACCTTGATTGACGGCTTGTCGGATTTGCGGAGGGCCTCAAGCGCGGCCACGCTGCCGTGCCACGTCCGAAACATCTTGGCGCTGATATATTCGTTCTTTGAACGGGTTTTTAGCCAGCCGTTTACATCGCCGCTGTCCAAGGGATGCACCGCGCCGTCGGCGCCAATATATTGGAACAGCCGCTTGCCGGGCAGATCGTGGATTTTCTCCAATATGCGTTGCAGCCTTTTATCGCTGACGCTGCACCGCACTTGCTTGCCACCCTTTGCGGTAAAGCGCAGCTTCAGCTGGTTCCGTTCGTAACGGATATTGCGCAACATCAGTGTCGTCGCGCCCTGACTGCTATGTGACCGGCCTCCTATCCGGATCGCAGTATGGTCAAGCAAGCGCACAACCGCCGCTGTCGCGACCTCCTTGGCAAAAACGTTATTTTGCTTCGCGCCGTTCAATATTGTTTCCACCGCCCGCCGGATGTGCGGCAATGCACGGCCAAAGCCGTACAGCTGGTCAAATTTGGCCTCGCTGCGGGTTTCGCTCCACAAGGCATGATAGCGATATTGCTTGCGATTTGCTTCGTCTAATCCCGTGGCCTGAATATGCCCATTTTCGTCCGCGCATATCCAGACATCACGATATGCAGGCGGAACAGCGAGCGCGTTGATGCGGGCGAGGTCAGCCTCAGCCGAAATCGCATTGCCGTCTGGATCAAGGTAGCGAAAGCCCTTGCCCCGCTTTATGCGGGCGATGCCGGGTTCAGAATCTGATACGTAAATGAGCCCGGCATGCATGTTGGCAGCAATGTTCGCTTTAATAAAATTGGCCGCGAATGGCGCCATTTGGAAAATCGGACGTATTCACCTGAATATAATAGGCACCAGACGCGTTTTCGATCCGGTCCTCAAGCCATTCGCTACGGCCCACGCAGTTCTTCCAACCACCTTCATTGGCTGCGTTCATACGGATAACGACCTGACCCGTTCGCCCTTTAGCGCCGCGATATATGGCCGCTGACGTTATCGTACCAATGCCCCGAACGTCGTTCAGGTCATAACAAATCTGGTTCGCTTCATCCGACACGCTTAATTCCGCTTTTGCATAGCCATCGGTATCGCCGCGCGCGCCAACGACTTCTGCACCGGTCAAGCTTGCCCGCTTCGTTTCGGACACGGCCTCCGCGACACTTTCTTCCAACGTCGCACAGCCGCTCAACCCGATCGCCAGAATGGGCGCCCAAATATGGATCGATTTCCAATTTTGAATTTTCGACATGCTCAGTCTCCTTTTGTGACGCAACCGGATTGGTCCGGAACTGACCTCAAAACCGGAGAGCAAGGCGAATGTTCCGCTTTGCGCCCGGGCGCATTGCCAAGGCGCGTTGCTGCGGGGGGCGGCGGTGACCGGGAATGAGGCGATACTTGTCCGCAACTGTTGGAGCGCTTTAGAGTGCCGTAAGACAGTCGGCCGCCAGAAGACGCCGTATCGCGTCTCGTTCAATATAAGAAAATGGAGGCCCGAGCCGGAATCGAACCGGCGTGCAAGGATTTGCAGTCCTCTGCGTCACCACTCCGCCATCGGGCCCCTAAACAACAACCTGCCTAATCAGCAATGCCGCCATGTGGTGAAGGCGGGCACTTAGCGGCTTGCAGAATTCATTGCAACCGGCAATCTGGAATGCTGTGCCATGTGCGCCACAAGCCATGGAAAAAGTTGCTATTTGCATCCTGAAATAGGCCGTTTGTCTGAATCCAGCTTGGCGGGACGGGTTCGGATAGCTAGAACCGAAGTCGAAGGCTGTATTGTGTTTGCAATACAGTTGTGCCACATGGCCAGCAGATTAATGGAAATATTCCGATGGAATCAGGTAAATTTGAAGATATGCGGCGTTCTATGGTGGACAGCCAGCTGCGTCCAAGCGGTGTAACCGAAAGCTGGGTGCTTGCCGCAATGGGCAGCATCGCGCGCGAGGATTTTGTGCCCGCTTCACACCAGACAACGGCCTATATGGACCGGTCGATTGAGCTGGAAAATGGCCAGACGTTAAATCCGCCGGTCTCAACCGCATTGTTGTTGCAGGCGGCCGAAGTGCGGGCGGACGACAATGTCCTGCTCATTGGCCAATCTGATGGATATGTCGCTGCGATATTGAAAACCCGCACCGCACATGTGACCACGGCAGCCGCAGACAATCTCGGTGCGGCCAGCGCCAACGCACCTTATGCCTGCATCATTATCGATGGCGCCGCTGAAGAACTGCCCGATGCACTCTTCGCGCTCGCCGCGGATGGTACGCGGTTGGTCACTGGCATTGTTGAGGGCGCCGTGACGCGCCTCGCAAAAGGATATGTGCAGAACGGGAACATTGCATTGAAATCAATCGCCGATAGCGAGATCGCGCCTTTACCCGCATTTGCCCGCAAGCCGGAGTTTGTGTTTTGAGCGCGCGTCATTTTATCACTGTCGCATTGCTCGCGTCGGCCGCATGTTCAGCACCGGCCATGGCGGATACGCTCCGCGATGCGCTGGTCTCGGCTTATGAAACCAACCCGAACCTGACCGCTGCGCGCGCCGGGCAGCGCGCGATAAACGAAGCTGTACCGCTGGCTAAGGCCAATGGCCGCCCTGACATCACAGTTCAGCCGACCTATGTCGAAAACGTGCTTCAGGACAGCGGCGCATCGGTTGTTCAAGCGCGTGGTATCAGCGTCAACGGAACCATTTCCGCGCCGCTTTATGCAGGTGGTGGTATTAGAAACGCCGTGCGCGCCGCTGAAAATCGCGTCGAGGCTGGATTTGCCAATTTGCGTGGCACCGAAAGCGCCATTTTCTCGGCGGTTGTTGGCGCATATATGGACGTCATCCGCGACGAATCGATTGTCGAGCTGAACCGCGCGCAAGTGGGTGTCCTCTCGGTCAATCTGGACGCCACACGTGACCGGTTCGAAATCGGTGATCTTACCCGAACCGATGTTGCCCAGTCCGAAGCACGTCTGGCGCTGGCAACGAGCAATTTGGAAACGGCCCGCGCCAACCTCATTCGTTCAAAAGAAATCTACATCCAACTTGTCGGCCGCGAGCCCGGAGAATTGCAGGCGCCCCCGCCGCTGCCCAATTTACCCGCCACCGCCGACAGCGCGGTAAGCGTTGCGTTGGAAAACAACCCTGACCTTATTGCCGCACGCGAGTCGCGTGAAGCGGCACGGTTTGACCGCCGTGCGGCCAATGCATCGCGGCTTCCCACGATCAGCGTATTTACGTCGCCATCGTACAGCAATGCGCTTGGATCTATTTCATCGAATATTCCCGGGTTTCAGGCGGACAATAGTTCGCTGAATGCACAGGCCGGCGTTCGCGCGACTTTGCCATTATATCAAGGCGGCCAACCTGCGGCGCAAATCCGTCAGGCGCAGGCGCGCCTTGGCCAGGCACAGGAACTGGAAATTGCCGCTGAACGCGAAGCGATTGCGCAGACACGGGCATCGTACGCCAGCTGGAAGGCTGCGCTTGAGGTTATCGCCGCTTCCGAACGTGCGGTGTCAGCAAACGAGTTGTCGTTAGAAGGCACGCGTGCCGAGAATAGCGTCGGCAACCGGACGATCCTCGACATTTTGAATGCTGAACAGGAATTGTTGAACAGCAAGGTTCAACTCGTTGCAGCACGCCGCAATGCATATGTCGCTGGCTTCAGTTTGCTTGCGGCCATGGGCAAGGCAGAGGCGCGTGATTTGGGTCTCGAAGGCGGAACATTGTACGATCCCGTCGCGGACTATCAGAAGGTAGACGGCGCTTGGAACGACTGGTCATCGCAGCCTGACCCCGTCGCCAAATCGACCCGCACCGTTGACACCCAGGCGCAAAAAGCAGAAATAGAACCGATTTCTACAGGCGGCAGAACGCGCTAATCCAACGCAGCGGGACAAATTTATGGCAGATAATCGCAGCGAACCGTCAATGGACGAAATATTGTCGTCGATTAAACGTATTATCGCCGATGACGACCGCAGCCGCCCTGCGACCAAGCGCGCCAAGTCTGCTGCGCGTGAAGAGGAAGAAGTCCTCGAGCTCACGACAGCGGATCAAAATGCGATTGCTGAAGATCGCTTGCTGGACGATAGCAAAGCGCAAAACCTGCGCCATAGCTTTTCAGCGCTGCAAACCCTCTCCGAACCCGGCGCAGCGCCGCAAATCGTTCGGTCAGGCGAAACCTCGCTTGAGGGTCTGACACGCGAATTGCTGCGTCCCATGCTGAAGGATTGGCTCGACACCCATTTGCCGCCAATCGTCGAAGCGATGGTTGAGCGGGAAATCACCCGCATCACGAAAAAGGGTTGATGCGCGCTGCGTTGATACTCGGGGCGGCGTTGGCGGTTTCGCCAACGGCTTCATTTGCGCAAAACCTTTATATTGAAACGGGCCGGCTGTTGGATGTTCAGGCAGGCCAAGTCCTGACAGGGCAATGCATTAGCGTCGCTGCGGACAAGATCACCGCGGTCGCCCCTTGTGGCGCGACGCCAGCGGGCAGCGAACGGCTTGATTGGTCGGCATATACTGTCTTGCCCGGTTTAATCGATTTGCACACCCATCTGGCCGACGCGAGCCAAAGCGCAGATCTGGCACTTCCGCTGAAAACATCGCCTGCGGCAACGGCGTTGATTGGCGCCCATAATGCGCGGCTCACGCTTGAGGCGGGGTTTACCACCGTGCGTGATGTCGGCACCTATCGCGGTCTAACCGATGTTGCAGTGCGCGATGCCATTAATGCCGGCGATGTTCCCGGCCCGCGCATGTTTGTCGCTGGCGCATATATTACGATCCCGAAGGGCGGCGGTGAGCTCAACGGCGTCGTTCCCAACGAGCAGCTTCCGGCCGACATGCGCTTGGGTGTTGCAAGCACAGCCGACGAAGCCGCCGCGAGAACCGCGTTCTTGATAGACCAAGGCGCCGATTTCATCAAAACCATCGCCACCGGCGCGGTGCTTGCCATTGGCACCGAACCCGGCGAGCCAGAATTGACCGAAGACCAACTGCGCGCAGTAGTGACGACTGCCAAGGCGCGGGGCAAATTTGTGACGGCGCATGCGCACGGCGCGGTCGGGATCAAAAGCGCCATCCGCGCGGGCGTGCGGTCCATTGAGCATGCCAGCCTGATCGACGATGAAGCACTGAAAATGGCCAAAGCAAGCGGCACATGGCTGGTCATGGACATCTATAATGGTGATTATATTGACGATGTCGGCACCCGCGAAAAATGGCCCGAAGAATATTTGCGCAAGAACCGCGAGACGACCGATATCCAGCGCGCTGGCTTTACCAAAGCGGTGAAGATGGGCGTGAACATTGCTTATGGAACCGACAGCGGCGTGTATCCGCATGGCGATAATGCCAAGCAATTTGCGTATATGGTCCGCTATGGCATGACCCCGATGCAGGCCATTCAAAGCGCGACCATCCGCGCGGCGGAACTGTTGGGCAAAGAAGAAACGCTAGGAAGCGTGCAGCCGGGGCGCTTTGCCGATCTGGTGGCCGTTAAGGGCGATCCGCTTCAGGATATCCGCGTGTTGGAAAATCTGGCCCTCGTCATGAAAGACGGCAAAATCGTCCGCTAATTTTCGCAATTTGGCGATTTCGGGCAAACAAAAGGGCGGGGAAGTACCCGCCCATCCGTTGCTTATTTGAAAAGCTGTTTTCTCAGATCCAATTATACCATTGTGACCGAGAAAAGCAGGCTGCTGAGCGCGATGGCGCCAACAAAGCTAGCCAATTTCTGCATATTTCATTCCTTCTACTTGCCGCACAGCCAAATGGCCGGGTCGTCCCGTGGAAGCATCCTTTTTTATGTTTTCGTTGTTGCGATCCCCCTACCGGCAAGAAATTTAAACTCAAGTTATTTAGTAGACAATGTGATTGCATAAAACGCAACTGGGCACGGTGGCGACATTGCAAAAACCAACCCCAATTTTGAGATTTCCGCCTGTAATTTTCTTGCCTGCCTGCCTTGCGCTGACTAGCGTGTGGCTATGAGAAAAACCATCCTGCTTGCCGCAATCATCGGCACTTCCGCCCTTTCCTCCGCCGCGTTTGCGCGCCCGATGACGGAGACCGACCTCGCGACAATGAAGCGCCTTTCGGGTGCAACGGCATCGCCCGACGGGACAATGATCGCCTATCAAGTGCGCGAGACCGATTTGGCCGCGAACAAGGGCAAGACCGACCTCTATATGCTCAAAATCGGTGCCAATCCGCAGCCAATGATGTTCGCATCAAAACCAGACAAGAATGAGCATGACCCCGCCTTTGCCCCCGACGGCAAAAGCATTTTTTACATCAGCAATGAAAGCGGTTCGGACCAGATTTGGCGATATGACATTGCGACCGCGACAACCACGCAAGTGAGCAATTTCAAGGCCGATGTCAGCGGGTTCAAAATCTCCCCTGATGGACAGAAATTTGCCGTTTGGGGCGATATTGCCCGCGACTGCATGGAATTTGGCTGTGAAAAAGACGGTGACACGTCAAAGCCCGGTCCCGGCACCGGTCGCGAATATGACCAGCTTATGGTGCGCCATTGGGACCAATGGGAAACGCCGGGCAATTACAGCCGCGTGTTCACGTTCATACTGGGCGCTGATGGCAAGCTTGGCACATCGGGTGCCGCAATGGACGGCACCCTTGTCGGTGATGCCCCGTCCAAACCCTTTGGCAGCGGTGAAGAGATCAGCTGGAACGCGGACAGCAGCGGCCTTGTCTTCACACTGCGGTTGGCCGACAAAAATGAGGCCAAATCAACCAATCTCGACATTTACGGCGCATCGCTAAAGTCGAAGGATCCGGTCAACCTGACCGCTGACAATGCAGGGACCGATACGACACCCGCCATATCGCCCGATGGCAAATGGATGGCATGGACGTCGATGCCACGCGCGACCTACGAAGCCGACAGGCTGGTCGTAAAGCTGATGGATGTGAAGAGCGGCAAGGTTACCGCGCTGACCGAAAAGTGGGACCGTTCGGTCGCGTCGCTCGCATGGGCTTTGGATAGCCGGAGCTTGCTGGTGACTGCGCAAGATGTGCTGGAAACGCCGCTGTATCGCGTCGACCTGAAAGGCAAAGTCACGCGGCTGACCGATCGCGGTAGCATCGCCGAAGCGGTACCGTTGAAAAATGGCGGTGTCGTTTACGCCATCAACAGCATCTCTGGTCCATCCGACCTTGTGCATATGGATGCCAAGGGCAAAACCACGCGGCTCACAAACGTAAATGCGGACGCTCTGGCAACGCTCGATCCCGTTAACTACCAGAAATTCGATTTTGCCGGCGCCAATGGCGAACGGGTATTTGGCCAAATCGTAAAGCCGCAAAATGCGACGGGCAAGCTGCCGGTGCTGCTGCTGGTTCATGGTGGACCACAAGGAACGTTTAACAACAGCTGGTCCTACCGGTGGAACCCGGCGGTGATGGCATCGCAAGGCTATGCCGTTGTCACCATCGATTTTCACGGGTCGACAGGCTATGGTCAGAAATTCACCGACAGCATCAATAAAAACTGGGGCGGATGGCCGCTTGAAGATTTGCAAAAGGGCATGGACGCGGTTGGCAAAATCGACACGCAGCTTGATACCGCAAACGCCTGCGCGCTTGGTGGATCTTACGGCGGTTATATGATGAACTGGATTTCGGGCAACTGGCCCGACCGTTTCAAATGCCTTGTCAATCATGCGGGCATTTTTGACCTCCGCGCGATGGCATATGAAACCGAAGAATTATGGTTCGACCAATGGGATAATGGCGGGCCATGGACAACGCGGACCGATGCCGAAAAATGGAACCCTGTGAACCATGTCGCCAAATGGAAAACACCGACCTTAGTCATCCACGGCGAGAAGGATTATCGCATTCCCTATTCGCAAAGCCTGGCCGCGTTCACCGCATTGCAGCAGCAGGGTGTGGAATCGAAGCTGTTGGTATTCCCCGATGAAAACCATTGGGTGCTGAAACCAAAAAATTCGATCCAGTGGCACCAGACTGTGTTCGCATGGCTGGCCAAGCATTTGAAGGGCGCGAAGTAACAGACGCAACATCCGTCAGCGGCGGGTGCGGCGTCATTGCCGCTGCGCTTTTTATGGGCTGTTCAGGCACATGTCGTGTGGTGAGGGTTTCCCTTTCCGGTAAGGCTCGTTAAGGCACGAACCTATGACTATCGACAAGACTTTCGACCCCGCCGCAATTGAAGCAAAATGGTACGCCCATTGGGAATCCACTGGCGCGTTCCGTCCCGCACGGCCAGACGCAGAGCCCTATACAATCGTGAACCCGCCGCCAAATGTGACGGGTTCGCTGCACATTGGCCACGCGCTCGACAATACGTTGCAGGATATCCTCATTCGCCATGCGCGTTTGCAGGGCAAGGATGCACTGTGGGTGGTGGGAACCGACCATGCGGGCATCGCCACACAAATGGTGGTCGAACGGCAATTAAACGCGCGCCAGCAAAAGCGCACCGATTTCACCCGCGACGAATTCATTGCCAAGGTGTGGGAATGGAAAGAGGAAAGCGGCGGCGAAATTACCGGCCAGCTGCGCCGGCTTGGCTGCTCGATGGATTGGGAAAATGAACGCTTCACAATGGATGAGGGCTTTTCAAAAGCTGTCATCAAAGTGTTCGTTGAATTGTATAATCAAGGCCTGCTGTACCGCGACAAGCGCCTCGTCAATTGGGACCCGGGCCTGAAAACCGCGATCTCCGACCTTGAGGTGGAAACCCGCGAAATCAATGGCAAGTTCTGGCACTTCAAATATCCGCTCGAAGATGGCAGCGGATTTATATCCGTCGCGACCACGCGGCCCGAAACCATGCTCGCCGATATGGCGGTGGCGGTAAACCCGGCGGATGAACGTTATGCGCATCTGGTGGGCAAAAATGTACGTCTGCCAATCACCGGCCGCTTGATCCCGATTGTCGCCGACGAACATGCAGATCCGGAATTGGGTTCCGGCGCAGTCAAGGTAACGCCGGGGCATGATTTCAATGACTTTGAAGTTGGCAAGCGCGCCGGATTTAAAGCCAGCGAGATGTTCAACATGCTCGATGGCGAAGGCCGTGTTGTGCAAACGTCGGATGGCCTCATTCCGCAAGAATATATCGGCCAATATCGCTTCGGCATCGAAGGCGAGCCAACCAATGCACGCAAGATGGTGGTCGAGGCGATGGACGCTTTGGGCTTGCTCGAAAAGGTTGAAGACCGCGTCATTCAAACACCCTTTGGCGACCGTTCGGGCCAAGTGATTGAACCATGGCTGACCGACCAATGGTATGTCGACGCAGAAACATTGGCCAAGCCGGCAATCGAAGCGGTGCGTTCGGGCGCAATCGATATTGTCCCCAAATCGTGGGAAAAAACATATTTCAACTGGATGGAAAATATCCAGCCATGGTGCGTGTCGCGCCAATTATGGTGGGGGCACCAGATCCCCGCGTGGTTTGACGCGGATGGCAAATGCTATGTCGCAGAGACCGAGGAAGCGGCGCAAGCGCTTGCCGGAACAGACGTGGAATTGACCCGCGATCCGGACGTGCTCGACACATGGTTCTCATCCGCGCTTTGGCCATTTGGCACATTGGGTTGGCCCGACCAGACGACAGAGCTGGACCGCCATTATCCCAATGACGTGCTTGTTTCCGGTTTCGACATATTGTTCTTCTGGGACGCGCGCATGGCGATGCAGGGCATTCACTTCATGAAAGAAGTGCCGTGGAAGACGCTCTATCTGCACGGCCTCGTCCGCGCCGCAGACGGCAGCAAAATGTCGAAGTCCAAGGGCAATACCGTCGATCCGCTTGGCCTGATTGACCAATATGGTGCCGATGCTTTGCGCTTCTTCATGGCCGCCATGGAAAGCCAGGGCCGCGACATCAAAATGGATGAAAGCCGCGTGGCCGGATATCGCAACTTTGCGACCAAGCTTTGGAACGCCGCACGCTTTGCCCAGTCCAACGGCATCGGCGGATCGCACAGCATCCACGCCCCCAAAGCCGAACTCGCGGTGAACCGCTGGATTATCGGCGAGGTGGTTGGCACCGTCGAAAAGCTCAACAAGGCCTTCGCCGAATTCCGCTTCGATGGCATGGCCGATGTCATTTATCACATGGTGTTTGACCAGTTCTGCGATTGGTATCTCGAACTTATCAAGCCCGCTTTTGTCGATGGTGAAAAGGGCGAGATGGATGCTGAATCCATGATCGTCGCGGGCTGGGTGCTCGACCAAATTGTGGTCATGCTGCATCCATTCATGCCGTTCATCACCGAAGAATTGTGGCACGCATTGGGTGATCGCCCCTATGACATCATCCATGCCAAATGGCCCGAGCCGAACGCAACCGTTGACGCCGACGCCGTTCGTGAAATCGACTGGGTGATTGACACAATCAGCAAGACGCGTTCGTTCAAGGCAGAGCTGAACATTCCGCCCGGCGCGCGTTTGACCGCGAATATTGCCGACCCGCAGCCATCGACGATCGCAATCATCGAACGGCAGGCCGCGGCGCTATCGCGCTTGGGCCGCATTGACAGCTTCGCTTTTACGCCTGTCGAGACCAACAATGTCGCGCAGATCGTGGTTGGTGGCGATACGGTCGTCTTTGCGCTCGACGGCATCATCGATCTCGATGCCGAACGCAGCCGGATCACCAAGGCTATTGAAGCAGCGGCCAAGGAGCGTGATGCGCTTGCAGGGCGTCTGTCCAACGCGGCCTTTGTTGAAAAGGCAAAGCCCGAGGCCGTGGAAAAGGCACGCGCCGATCATGCGGAAAAAGCTGCCGAGGCCGAGCGGCTGACGGCGGCACTGGCACGATTGGGGTGAGCGGCGCACCCGCGCATCAACGCGACCTGACGGTTGGTCCGGTTGCCAAAACATTGTTCTTGTTTGCGCTGCCGTCGCTTGGCGTGAACATTCTCCAGTCGATTAACAATTCGGTCAATTCGGTTTGGATCGGAAAGTTTCTGGGCGAAGAGGCGCTGGCGGCGTCGGCGAACGCCGGGCTCATCATGTTCTTGATGTTCTCCACATTGTTCGGTTTCACCATGGCGACAACCATATTGATCGGCCAGAATATGGGCCGCCGCGATATTGAATCTGTGCGCCGGATCATGGGAACCGCAACCACCGTGTTTTTCGCCGCGGGCTTATTGTTCGCAGCGGCAGGCTGGATTTTCGCGCCGCACATGCTGCGGCTCATGTCGACGCCTGAGACGGTCTATCCGCTCGCCCTTGCCTATCTGCGCGTGATTTTCCTAACGATGCCCACGTCATTTGTCATGGTGCTGATCTCATCATCGCTGCGCGGCGTCGGCGATTCCGTCACGCCATTTTGGAATACGGTCTTGAATGTCGTGCTCGACATCATCCTCAATCCGGTCTTCATTCTTGGCTTTGGTCCAATCCCCGCAATGGGTATCGCCGGCTCTGCTTTGGCGACAATCGTTGCCGGAATCATCAGCCTCGGCCTGCTGATGCGCAAGGTCTATGCGCTTGACCTGACCATTCGCCTGCGCGGGGCCGAGCTTACATGGCTGCGCCCTGACGCCCGCTTTCTCAAACCAATAGCGCGTATGGGTCTGCCCATGGGCTTGTCGATGATTATCATGTCGGGTTCTGCCGTGGTCATGATCGGGCTCGTGAATCGCGAAGGCGTGGACACCACGGCTGCATTCGGCGTGATGAACCAGCTGTGGAGCTATGTGCAAATGCCCGCCGTGGCTGTGGGTGGCGCGGTCAGCGCCATGGTCGCGCAAAATATTGGGGCGAACAAATGGGAACGCGTCGGCCGTATCGTCTGGTCGGGCATCGGCATTAACTTGCTGATGTCGGGCGTGCTGATTTTGCTGATGACCTTGTTCGCAACGCCGTTGCTTCAGTTGTTCCTGCCCATCGGCAGTCCAGCGATCGATATCGCGATCCACATCAACCATATCATTGGCTGGAGCTTTATATTGATGGGTGTGTCGGTCGTTGTGACCTTCGCGGTGCGGGCAAATGGCGCTGTGGTCGCGCCGTTGCTTATCCTGATATTCAGCGCCGTTATCGTCCGCTTCACTATCGGATTTACCCTTCATGACCGATTTGGTGCGGACGCCATTTGGGCTGCCTTCATCGCGACATCCATCGCCTCTTGTGTGTTATCGATCGCTTATTATCTGAACGGCAGCTGGAAAAAGGCGAAGGCGATGCCGACAATGGCTGCGTCCCCCTTGCAAACGGCGTCGGAATAAAATGGCTGTTCAACACACGCAGAATATTGGCACGTTGGCATTGGCCCAGCGACCACTGCGTCTGCTGCGCACGCTCGGCGCGTTTCTGTTGGCGCTAATGTTGGCCTTGGGCGGGGCATATGCCCAGACGCCCGCCAACGCATCGCCGCAAAATGTGCGCGCATCGATAGATATCGAAACCAATCGCCCCGCACCCGGCGATGTTGTGACTGTCGCCATTGTCATGGACCCCAAATCCGGCTGGCATGATTATTGGTTAAACCCCGGTGATGCAGGCACCCCGCTTGAGCTCGCATGGCAATTACCACGCGGTGTGACAGCAGGCCCGGTGCGTGCGCCGGTGCCCGAGACGTTAATCGTCAGCGGGTTTATGAACCATATCTACAAGGCAAAGCATGCCTTTCTGGTGGATGTCAAAATACCCAAAGACGCGCGGCCGGGCCAAAGCCTGAACATCAAAGTGGATGCCCGCTGGTCGGCCTGTTCCGACCTGGTTTGCATTCCGGAGGCCGCGACATTGTCCGTTCCGTTGACGGTCGGGTCGGGCACGATATCGAACGCGGACCGCGCGCGCTTTGACGCATGGCGCAGCGCCCTGCCGGTGCCGCTTGACCGTGCGGCGCGCTACCAAATTGACGGTAAGCGCATTGAAATCGCTATCCCCTATCCGCGCAGTGCCAAGGCCGAACGCGTCTGGTTCTTTGCGCAGACCGAAAAGCTGTTCCGTTATGCAGCACCGCAAAGCGCGCGGCGTGAGGGTGACTGGTTGGTCGTCAGCGGCGAGGTTAAAGAGGGCTTTGACGGCCAAATTGACGGGCTGCTCCGCTTCAATGACGCGCAAGGGCTTGAGGTGCGCGCTATGCCGGGCGCGGTGCCATCGGGCGGCGATGCGGTGTCGGTTTTGGGCGAAGGTGCGCCTGCCGATAGCCAACAACCACCGCTTGGCTTTGGGTGGATATTGGCATTCTCCGTGCTCGGTGGCTTGCTGCTGAACCTCATGCCCTGTGTCTTTCCCATATTGGGGCTGAAGGCGCTGAGCCTTGCCAAAATGGGCGGCGATGAAGGCGAAGCCCGCCGCGATGCGGTTGCCTACACAGTCGGTATCATTGTCAGCTGCCTCATTCTCGGCGGTATCATGCTGGCCTTGCGCGCTGCCGGCGAAGAAGTGGGTTGGGCATTTCAGTTGCAGGACCCTGCGGTCGTGCTGATCCTCTTATTGCTGATGGTCGCGGTCACGGCAAATCTGGCGGGGCTATTTGAAGTCGGCGGCATCGGTGCGGGTGAAAAGCTGACGCGGCAAGGTGGCCTTTCGGGCGCGTTCTGGACAGGCGTGCTTGCCGCAGTCGTCGCGACACCATGCACTGGGCCGTTCATGGCCGCCGCAATGGGCGCCGCGCTTTTGCTGCCAACCGGTTTGGCATTGCTGATTTTTGCGGGGCTTGGATTTGGTCTCGCCTTCCCCTTCCTCGCAATTGCGTTCATCCCTGCCTTACGCAAGCGGATGCCGCGACCCGGGCCATGGATGGTGCGGTTCCGGCAGTGGATGGCGCTGCCCATGGCGCTGACATCATTGGCATTGCTGTGGCTGACATATCAACTGGCTGGATTTACCGGTTTGATGATCGGCGGCGCTGCTGCGCTGATGATCCTCGTGCGGCTGTATGAGCTTGGCCGGAAACAGAAAGAGGGGTCGCCCCATAAATTGGTTGTGGTGGCCGTGTTCGGAATCGCTATCGCCGCCGCACTGATAATCGGCAAAGTAACGATAGAGCCTGCGGGCACGGTGTCTAAGGCCGGCAGCATAGGCTTTAACGAAGCCCGCCTGAACGCGCTGCGCTCCGAGGGCAAGCCGGTGTTCCTCTATTTTACCGCTGACTGGTGTGTCACTTGTAAGGTCAATGAACAGGCGGCAATTGACCGGACGGAAACCAGCAACGCATTCCGCAAGGCAGGCATGACCGTGATGGTGGGCGACTATACGCGCAGAGACCCCGACATTACCCGCTATCTCGCAAAATATGGGCGTTCCGGCGTGCCATTATATCTGTACTTCCCGCCGAACGGAAAGGCGCAGATACTGCCGCAAATATTGACGGTCGATGACCTGACGGCGCTCACGAAATAGATCAGATCAGTATCCTTTGGGCGTTTGGCCGTGTCTCGAGAGCCACTGTCGCCAACAAAAGCGGATAATCCGGCGCTAAGGCCTTTATCTGTTGGCGATTTGGCTGTAATGGCGCTGCATAACATCACAAGGAGTATCGACTATCGCCACCCCGCCGACCCGGCGCGCAATGACCCCACCTGTTAAAAGTGGTCCGCGCTACAATAATCTCATCACAGCTGAAAAAGTACGAGTCATTGATGATGACGGCGAAAATTTGGGTGTCCTGTACACCCGCGAGGCGATAGCGCAGGCCGCTGAAGTCGGTCTTGATCTGGTGGAAGTGTCACCGAACGCTGATCCGCCAGTCTGCAAGTTTCTGGACATCGGCAAGTTCAAATATGAGGCACAGAAAAAGGCCAACCTTGCGCGTAAGAGTCAGAAAACGCAGGAAATTAAAGAAATTAAAATGCGTCCGAACATCGATGACCATGATTATATGGTCAAGATGAAGAAAGTTGCGGAGTTCATCGAGGAAGGTGACAAGGTGAAAATCACCTTGCGTTTCCGCGGTCGTGAATTGGCGCACCAACAATTGGGTATGCACCTGTTGCAGCGCGTTCAGGCCGATACGACCGAGACCGCAAAGGTTGAGGCGCATCCCCGCATGGAAGGCCGTCAAATGCTTATGGTGCTGTCGCCCAAATAGGGCGCAGTCACCAGATGGCTTGGCGAATCAACTCTGCGCCAACGACCACCATCAAAAGCTGAATGATGATATTGAATCGTTCAGGTGACACCCGCTTGACCAAACGCACGCCTGCCATTGTGCTGACTATAGCCAATGGCAGGAAGATGGCGGTCAGTGTCATGTTTTGCGCGTTAAATTGGCCCAGCGCCGCATAAGCAGGCACTTTCATCCAATTGATGATGGCAAAGAATATCGACGACGTTCCGACAAAGACCAGATGTGGAAAGTTGCGCGACAGTGCCCAAATCTGAAACGGTGGGCCGCCCGCATGTGCAATTTGGCTGGTGAAGCCTGAAACCCCGCCCATGACCACCCCAACCCACTCGGGTACGGGACCAGCCAACTTAAGCTGCGCACCAAACAGCGGAAGCAAGCGGTAGACGCCAAATGATAGCGCGATGACGCCGACAAAGCCGCGAACCGCATCTGCATTAATCGAAGTCGCCAAAAACCATCCGAAAAAGATGCCGACGACTGCGCCCGGCAAGGTGAGCAATAAGGTGCGTCGATCAAAATCGCGCCGGAATGCCCAGACACTCACCATGTCCTGAACCATCAATATGGGTAGCAACATGCCCGCACCGGCGACTGGGTCCATGACCAAGGCCAGCATGGGCATGGCAGCGGCGCCGAGCCCCGCAAACCCACCCTTGGCAAGCCCCACCAATATGACGGCAGCGCTTGCGACGATGTAGAAATAGATATCGACGGGCAGGCTCAAGGCGTCTTCAAGCGCTTCCGCACCGCGAGGATATACATGATTGACGCCGCGGCGGCGAAAATGAACCACTGGATGGCGTAGAGGAAATGGTTATTTGGGATTTGCGCTGGCGATGGCAATGCAAGCTGTTGCAGACCATCTGCGCGATCGGTCGACACCAACTTAATCAACTGCACCCCATCGGGCGCTATGATGCCACGGACCAGTCCGCCGCTCCAGCTGGGCGATTGCGGGCGTTCCGACCAACCGATGGCAACTTTCGCGTTCACGCCTTCAGCGCCGCCTGTTTGGCACGAGGCAACATGGGCAAAGCCTGCGTCACCGGCACGATTGCTGCCTGACACCGACTCGATTTTAGCCACCTTGACGCACGTCAGCGTAGAACGCCGAAACAGCGGCAGTGCCTTGGGGTCGGGGACGACTGGCCAAGCGATCGCCGGCAAGCCATCAGCGGCGTTGTAGCGGGCGAGCAGAGCTTCCTTTTCGGCCTTGCGCTGAAGCTGCCAGACGCCGAGGCCAATCATGATAGCGACCGCAATGATCACAATGATCGTTGGGATAATCGGCCAGCGTTTCATAGCAGATCGTCCTTCCCGGCTTCATGTGCCCGGTTCCGGTACTCGGATGCCAGCAATGCCGCTTTCGCCATCCGCAGCGTGACGACGGTTAACGCGGCGGTCACCGGAACCCAAATGATGACATGCACCCAAAAAGGCGGTCGAACAGCGGAATCGAGCAGCAAAGCAAAGACAATGATCAGCGCACCGATAACCATGGTGAGTAATGCCGCAGGGCCATCCCCCACATTGAACGAAGCATAATCAAGTTTGCAGTGCGAACATGTGTCCGCAAACTGGCCCAGCCCCGCAAACAGCGTTTTGCCGCCGCATTGGGGGCAGAGACCAAAAAGGGCAGCCCGCAATATGCTGGGCCGCCCTTCTGGAGATTGCTCTGCTGTCATTTACGCGTGAACTGGTGCGCCCCAGCCACCCCAAATGTAGATGGCGATGAACAGGAACAGCCAGACAACGTCGACAAAGTGCCAGTACCAAGCCGCAGCTTCGAAACCGAAATGCTGCTTTGGTGTGAAGTGGCCTTTGTTTGCACGCACAAGGCATACTGCCAAAAAGATTGTACCGACGATCACATGGAAACCGTGGAAGCCAGTCGCCATGTAAAATGCGGTGCCATAGTTTAGGCCAGCGAATGGAAACGGTGCTTCCAGATACTCATATGCCTGAATCGAGCTGAACAGCAGGCCCAACAGGATCGTCGCCAACAGACCTTTTTTCAAACCTTCGCGGTCGCCATGTATGAGCGCATGGTGCGCCCAAGTGACGGTGGTGCCCGAGCACAAAAGGATCAAGGTGTTGAGCAGCGGCAGCTTCATCGCATCAAGGACTTCAAGGCCCTTTGGCGGCCACTGCATCAAAGCGGCGGCGCCTTCTTGGCCAATCAGGTTGGAGACCGTAAATGCATGCGTTTCGGCATCCTTCACGATTTCCAGCGGCACAGGAAACAGCGAGAAGTCAAACCACGCCCAGAACCAGCCCACGAAGAACATGACTTCCGATGCGATGAACATGATCATGCCGTAGCGCAGATGAAGCTGAACCACAGGGGTATGATCGCCCGCATGCGCTTCGGTCACAACATCGGACCACCATGCGAAAAAGGTGTACAATACGCCCAACAGGCCAAGGCCAAAGACGAGGCTACCATAACCGAACTGCTCGGGATGCATCCACATCACGAGGCCGAAGAACATCGTCAGGGCCGAGAACGAACCCAATATGGGTGTGATGCTCGGCGGCAGAATATGATAATCGTGATTTTTGGCACCCGCCATGGTCAATTCCCTGTAGTCTTAACGTGGTAAGTTTGTCTTAGCTTCCGTTCGCCTGCGGGTCCACCGTGTTTGGCTTTTCCACTGGGTAGAATGTGTAGCTAAGTGTAATTTCTTCGATATCTTTGGTTTCTGGATCGGTCATGATCTTTGGATCGACATAATATAGGACCGGCATTCTAATCTGTTCACCGGGCTTAAGTGTCTGTTCGGTGAAGCAAAAGCACTGTATTTTGTTGAAATATTTGCCCGCGAGTTCGGGCGTGACATTAAACGTTGCCGTCCCCGTCACCGCTTCGCTCGACAGATTTTTTGCCAAGAAGATCGACATATCCTTCGCGCCGATGCTGACCGTATCGGTCGGGCGTTCTGGCTTGAATTCCCACGGCAAGTCGCCGCGATGATTGGCATCAAACCGGACGACAATGGATTTGTTCGTCGCGGACACCGTCGCCGCTTGCGCCGCGTCAACCCGCATCGTTGTGCCACCGAAACCCGTCACCTGACAAAACAGGCGATACAGGGGAACGGCCGCAAAGCCGACTCCAACCATTGAGACCGCAAGCGCGCCCGCCAACAATCCGGTTTTTGCGTTCGATATGGCCATCAGCCCCAGACCCCGACTTTTACGACTGTGATCAGGAAGAACAATATGCACAGTCCAACAAGGGCGACGCCCATCACGCGCGACCGCGCCGCTTGGCGTTTGCGGATAAGCGCGGTTTCTTCGGCGGTATAGGGCGATTGGCCAGGCTGGGTCATGCGATCACCATACGATCAATTGCGAACAGGGCGAACAAAAGAAACAGATATAGGATCGAGAATGCGAAAAGCTGCTTCTCCGGCTTCATCGCCGCGGCATCGGTTGCTTCATTTTGCCAGACACGGAATGCGAGGACGAGAAATACGCCGCTCAACAACATCGAAGTCGCACCATATAGCCAGCCACTATCGCCCAAGATGAACGGCAATATCGCTGCGCCCGCCATGGGAAAGCTATACCCAAATATCTGGTTACGCGTGACGCGCTGACCCTTCACATTTGGCAGCATTGGAATGCCTGCTGCGCCGTAATCGGTCTTCATAAACAGCGCCAGCGCCCAAAAATGCGGCGGGGTCCACAAGAAGATGATGGCAAAGAGCAAGACCGGCAGCAAAGTCACATCACCGGTGACTGCGGCCCAGCCAATGACCGGCGGAAATGCGCCTGCAGCACCGCCGATAACGATATTTTGCGGCGTATTGGGCTTAAGCCAGATTGTGTAGACGATGGAATAAAAGAATATCGAAAACGCCAGCAAACCGGCCGACAGCCAGTTTACGGCCACACCCATGATGCCCACGGAAAAGGCAGCAAGGCCGACGCCGAAGTGCAACGCGGCCTCACGATCCATTCGTCCGGCGGGCAATGGCCGCTGCGCCGTCCGCGCCATTTTGGCGTCGACATCGGCTTCGTAATACTGGTTCAGCGAACCACATGCACCAGCGCCCAATGCAATGCACAGGACTGCCGTAAAGGCGATGATGGGGTGGATATTGCCAGGCGCGGCCAGCAGACCGCATAAAGCGGTGAACACGACAAGCGACATAACTCTGGGCTTAGTTAAAGCCCAGAAGTCACGCCATTCGGCGGGCATTAATATGTCACGCGCTGCGGTTGTCATGTCCGTATCCAAACGCCTTAAAGCTTTGAAGCGGCGAACCGCCGCCGGTTACTTGATAACCGGCAGCGTTTCGAACTGGTGATATGGTGGAGGGCTCGTCAACGTCCACTCAAGCGTTGTCGCACCTTCACCCCAATAATTGTCTTCCGCGCGGCGACCGGCCAGCAAAGACCAGATCACGTTGACGAAGAATATCAGGATACCGACAGCCATGATGGCATAGCCCATCGACGCAACGCCGTTCCAGTAAGCGAAGGCTTCTGGATAATCGGGGTAGCGGCGTGGCATGCCGGAGTTTCCGAGGAAGTGCATTGGGAAGAACAATACGTTCACGCCAATGAAGAACACCCAAAAGTGCAGATGGCCCAAAAATTCGTTCAGGTGACGACCCGACATCTTGCCAAACCAGTAATAGAAGCCAGCGAAGAGCGAGAAGACCGCACCAAGCGACAACACATAATGGAAGTGGGCGACAACATAATATGTGTCGTGCAGATTGTCATCGAGACCGCCGTTGGCGAGCACAACACCGGTCACGCCACCAACGGTGAACATGAAGATGAAGCCCATTGCCCAAACCATCGGCGTTTTGAAGCTAACCGAACCGCCCCACATGGTGGCGATCCAGCTGAAGATCTTAATGCCGGTTGGCACCGCAATCACCATCGTTGCCGCGGTGAAGTACATCTTCATATCAACGCTCATGCCCGTGGTGAACATGTGGTGCGCCCAAACGACGAAGCCAACGACACCGATTGCGACCATGGCATAGGCCATGCCGAGATAACCGAAGACGGGCTTGCGGCTGAAAGTCGCAACGATCTGGCTGATGATGCCAAAGCCTGGCAAGATCATGATGTACACTTCAGGGTGACCGAAGAACCAGAACAGATGCTGATACAATACAGGGTCACCGCCGGCAGCCGCATCAAAGAATGCGCCGCCAAAGTTACGGTCAACCAAAAGCATCGTGATGGCAGCAGCCAATACGGGCAATGCGAGCAACAGAAGGAATGCGGTCACAAGCACGGACCAGACAAACAGCGGCATTTTATGCAGCGTCATGCCGGGGGCACGCATGTTAAAGATGGTCGTGATGAAGTTGATCGCACCAAGGATCGATGCCGCACCTGCAAGGTGAAGCGAGAAGATCGCCATATCGACAGCCGGTCCAACGGAGCCGGAAGTCGAAAGCGGCGCGTAAACTGTCCAGCCTGTACCAGCGCCAAGGCCCGTACCACCGGGCACAAAACTGGAGCCAAGCAACATGATGAACGCAACAACCGTCAGCCAGAAGCTGACATTGTTCATACGTGGGAACGCCATGTCTGGCGCACCAATCATGAGCGGCACGAACCAGTTGCCGAAACCACCAATGATGGCTGGCATGACCATGAAGAATACCATGATCAGGCCGTGGGCGGTGATCAGCACGTTCCACATATGATAGGCTTCGTCCAAAGACGCTTCCTTGCCGGCCATCATGGATGCCCAGCCCTGAAGATACTGGATACCCGGCGCAGCAAGTTCAAGGCGCATAAGGCCCGAAATCGCGCCGCCGACGACCCCTGCGAAAATCGCAAAGATCAAATAGAGCGTGCCGATATCCTTGTGGTTGGTCGACATAAACCAGCGCGCGAAGAAGCCTGGCTTATGATCTGCGTCATGATGGTCATGCGCGTGGAGGTCTGTACCTGTTGCGGCAATCGTGGTCATCAGTCTGGCCTTTTACTTGGTTGGCGCTGCGGCTGGCGCAGCGGCTGTGTCAGTGGTTGGTGCAGGTGCCGCAGCAGCTGCAGGTGCAGCGGCGGCTGGCGCAGGCTTTTCAGCGCCGGGCATTGTGCCGCCTTGCGCCTTAACCCAAGCCGCAAACTTTTCTGGCGGCAGGGCTTCTACAACGATGGGCATGAACGCATGCCGTGCACCGCAAAGCTCCGAACATTGTCCGAAATAGACGCCTGGCTTCGTGATCGTCAGCGACTTTTCATTCAAGCGGCCGGGGACGGCATCAAGCTTGAACCACAGCGATGGTACGGCAAAAGCGTGGATGACGTCTGCGGCGGTTGTCTGGATGCGGAGCGGAACGCCCGCTGGCACAACCATACGGTTGTCGGCAGCCATCAACTTGGGGCCGTCATTTTCAGTACGGAAGCGCTCGCCCTTGGCAACGTCGCCTTCCTCTTTGAGCATGTTGGACACAACTTCAAAGCCGCCATGGTCAGGATAGGTGTAACCCCAATACCACTGATAGCCAGTTGCCTTAATAGTCACTGCGTCTGCCGGTGCTGGCTTGAACTGCTTGGCAAGCAAGTCGAGCGATGGGTAAGCGATGCCGAGAAGGATGAGGACGGGAACCAACGTCCAAACAACCTCAATAAAGGTATTGTGCGTCGTCTTTGAAGGGACAGGGTTTACGCGGCGGTTGAACCGGACGATGACCCACAGCAGCAAACCAAGAACGAACAACGAAATGATCGTGATGATTGGCAGCAAAACGGTATTGTTAATCCATTTTGCATATTGGCCGTTGTCGCTGAATTGTTCCTGAAAATCGACTTCCTTCGCCTTCGGCATGCCAACATTGTTGGCATAGTCAGGACGCATTGGCGTGTAGCCTGGAAGCGAACCATCCATCGATTTCGGCGCAGCGGCCGCGGCTGGCGCTGCGGCTTCAGCGGCAGCAGGTGCTGCGGCGGGCGTTGCTACAACCGGTGCAGCCACTTCTTTCGTGACTGGCGCAGGCGCGGGATTCGCAGGTTGCGCCAATGCCAATGACGGCATTGCCATGGCAGCCATTACAACCAGAAATTTCTTCAACATAATCATCAATTTAGCCCCGTATTCTTGGTGCGACGCAGAAATATTGCGTAGGCCTGACCCCCGGTTAGAGGGTCGGACTCGCGCGACCTATAGGCGCGCTTATCTGAACCCTCAAGCGGTCGATTAATGATTTTTAGCATTTAATTGCTCCACTCTTCTACCTATTTGCGTTGCAATCCGCTAAACGGAACATGCAAAACACAACATTCGCCAGCTAGGAAAAATCTCCCCATCATGACCGAAGATGAAATATTATCCGAATTCCGTAGCGTCGACGCGCTGCTCGAAGGACATTTCCTGCTGTCGTCCGGCCGCCACAGCGCTTATTATCTTCAGTGCGCACGCCTGCTGATGAACCCCGAACGTGCGGGGCGCATTGCCTTGGCACTGACACAAAAAATGCCGCGCGAGCTGCGAAACGAGATCCAAGCCGTCATTTCCCCGGCCATGGGTGGCCTGATCATCGGCCATGAAATGGGTCGTGCGCTTGGGGTTGATGCAATGTTCGTGGAACGCCCCGATGGTGTCTTTGGTCTGCGCCGCGGCTTTACAATCACGCCCGGCACCAAAGTCCTTATGATGGAAGATGTCGTAACGACTGGCCTTTCATCGCGTGAGGCTATTGCGGCGATCGAAGCCGCCGGCGGGCATGTCATCGCCGCTGGTGCAGTGGTGGACCGTTCCGCAGGCACCGTCGACCTCGGCGTTCCCTTCTACCCGCTGATTCAGCTGAACTTTCCAACCTATGCACCAGATGAATTGCCGCCCGAATTGGCGGCAACCGAGGCGGTAAAGCCCGGTAGCCGGAAGCTATGAAGATAGAGCATTCGTCTCGTCTGCGCCTTGGCGTCAATATCGACCATGTTGCGACGATCCGAAATGCGCGTGGCGGCATGCATCCCGATCCGATGCGCGCCGCCCATATGGTTGAGGCAGCGGGCGGCGATGGCATCACCGTCCATTTGCGCGAAGATCGCCGGCATATTCGCGACGCTGACCTCGACGCGATTATGCGGGAAATCCGCTTGCCCATTAACTTGGAAATGGCGGCAACCGACGAAATGCTGGAAATCGCGCTGCGGCATAAACCGCATGCCGCATGCATCGTCCCCGAACGGCGCGAAGAGCGTACGACCGAGGGTGGGCTGGATGCCGCTGGGCAGCACAACCATCTCGCGCCCATCGTCACGCGGCTGACGGACGCGGGCATTCGCGTAAGTTTGTTCATTGAACCCGACGCCCGCCAGATTGAAGCGGCCATCCGCCTGAAAGCCCCAGTCGTTGAATTTCACACCGGCAAATATGCGCATGCAGACGGCGAAGAACGCGAAATAGAGCTTCGCCGTATTGCGGACGCGGCCGCGCTTGCGGCTAAAAATGGCATCGAACCACATGCTGGCCATGGCCTGACATTTGAAAATGTCCAACCCATCGCCGCCATTCCCCAGATTGCGGAGTTGAATATCGGACACTATCTGATTGGTGAGGCAATCTTCATCGGCTTGGAGGAAAGCGTTCGGAAGATGCGCACGTTAATGGACCTTGCGCGGTGATAATCGGGCTTGGTTCCGACCTATGTAATATTGAGCGCATCGCACATTCGCTCGAGCGCTTTGGCGAACGGTTTGAAAAGCGCGTCTTTACCGACATCGAACGCGCCAAGGCTGGCAAGCGGCCATTCACGCGGGCGGGCACATATGCCAAACGCTTTGCAGCCAAAGAGGCTTTTTCCAAAGCTGTTGGAACCGGATTCAAACATGGCGTGTTCATGAAAGACATCGGCGTCGTCAACGCACCGTCCGGCGCGCCAACGCTGGCGCTGACGGGCGGCGCAAAAGCGCGGCTCGACGCAATGATTCCTTCGGGCTATGAAGCCCATATTCATCTGACACTGACTGATGACCACCCATGGGCGCAGGCATTTGTCATTATCGAAGCGTTACCATCGCAAAAGGCATGACCAGTTTGACCACCGACAATATCGACCCGACCGTCCCGTCCACTCCAGCCCCTGAAAAACGCGGCTTGGCCTCTGCTGCTTGGGCGGAAATCAAAGGGATGTTCTGGCTGCTGATAGCAGTTCTTGCGTTTCACAGCTTCATTGCAAAGCCCTTTTATATCCCGTCGATATCAATGATGCCGACATTGCTGGTGGGTGACCGGTTATTCGTAAGTAAATATCCTTATGGCTGGAGCCATGTGTCGCCCACCATTCCCAATCCGGTTGCGATATTTCACTGGCTGGTGCTGCGCGAGGAAGTGGAGGCGCTGGCCGTCCCGCTTCCGGAAAGCGAGACGCGAGTCTGGGGAAAAATGCCCGCCCGTGGTGATATTGTCATTTTGACGCCGAAGGGCAAATATCAGGACTGGATCAAACGCGTCATTGGCCTGCCCGGTGACACGATCGCGCTGCGCGAAGGTCAGGTTTTTCTGAACGGCAAGCCCGTTAAGCAAGAGACCCAGCCCAATCTGGTTTTGCCTGTCGATGCCAACAATCCATGCAATGATTATGATTTCCCCGGCGCACTGACGCGCAGCGATGATGGCGTCATGACATGTCATTTGCCCATCATTCGCGAAACGCTGCCCAATGGCGTGCAATATGACACCATCGATGCCCGCAGGCGCGAGACCGATGATATGGAACCTGTAAAAATACCTGCGGGCCATGTATTCTTGATGGGCGATAACCGCGACAATAGCTCGGACAGCCGCGTGCCCGAAGCGCTGGGCGGCCTTGGCGGCCCGGTATCGTGGGACCGCATCGGCGGTCGTGCGGAAATCATTACCTTCTCTGTCGACGGCAGCACTGGCCTGAACCCAGCAACGTGGATTTCATCGTTGCGCAGCGGGCGCGCGGGCACCAGTCTGCGTCCCAAAAAGGTCCGTTCACGTGAATGACATCGCGAAAGACACCAATGCCGCAAAACCCGCCAAGGCGCGGCGCACCCGCAGAAAGCCTGTGGTGCAGGAAGACACATTTCGCGAAGAAGTAGGCCCGACCGAACTTTACGACCCCATAATCCGCACCGAGATTAAACGGGCGGCGGTCTGGATTGGCATGTCCGCATTTGTCGTCGGGCTCGTCTGGCTGGCGCAGCCACTATTGCTCATCATGGGCGGCCTTGTCCTTGCGGCGATGTTTGATGGCGGCGCGCGTTTGCTTGGCCGGGTGTTGCCCATCCCGCGCGGCATCCGCCTGACCATCGTTGTCCTTGCCGTATTCGGTTTCATATATTGGACATTTGTATTTACCGGGTCCGAGCTTGCCGCGCAGGCGGCCAGTCTTCAGGCTATTGTCGAAACGCAGATTGAAACCATTGGCAACCGCATCGCTGCTGCCGGATTCAACATATCGGCAGAAGATGTCAAAGGCTTCGGTACGCAGATTTTGAATTCCGTCGGCCGCGTAACTGCGGCCGTCTCCTCGGTGGTTGGCACCGTGACCAACATGGCGATGATGCTGGTGCTCGCCATATTCATCGCCGCCGAACCGCGCATGTATGAACGCGGCGTTGCATGGATGTTACCGCTGGCGGAGCGCGAGCATTTCTACGTCACCGCCGCCAAAATGGGCAGCGTGTTGCGCCGCCTGATGGCGGGCCGGTTGCTCGGTATGGCCGTGGAAGGTTTTGGCACCTGGATATTGCTCAGCCTCGGCGGCGTACCCATGGCGGCGCTTTTGGGTGTACTCACGGGACTGTTGGCGTTTTTGCCCAATATCGGCGCTATCGTATCGGGTGCACTCATCATCCTCGTCGGATTTTCGGCGGGTGTTGATGTGGGTCTTTATGCGATCTTCGTATATTTCGTCGTCCAGATGGTCGACGGCTATCTGATTGTGCCAATGGTCGCCAAACGCGCAGTCGATTTAGCGCCAGCGCTTGTGCTTGGCGCGCAGATTCTGTTTGGCGCTTTGTTTGGCATATTGGGTCTTGCACTGGCGGACCCCATCATCGCGATGATTAAGGTCGCGCTTGAGCGGCAATCGGAACGCAATGAAGCCCGCGCCATCCGCGAAGGACCATGAAGCAAGTTTATGCTGCTGATTGTCTGCTTCTTTATGGGCATTGGCAATTTTGCCATGCACAAAGCGGTTTCAGAATCCGGACATCCCTTCGTTGAAGAAACCAAGCGTTATTTCAGCCCCTATGGCAGTTACGCCATCGAACTGGCGTTGCTGATTGGCGCGCTGTGGTTCGCACATGACGGGTCGTTGGCGGTCGCGCTGACATATGGGGTATATACGGGCATTAACGCGGTCGCGACATGGTTGCTGCTTTCGGGGCGCGCATGATGGACATTTGCGCTTTCGCTTAATCTAATTATACGGCCCCTGTGCCACCATTAGCCCCCAGTTCAGATGCCAAGCCCGATTTCGCCGTGATGCGGCGGTTCTTGCCATATTTATGGCCAAAGGGCGAAACCGGCCTGCGCGCGCGTATTATATTTGCGCTGCTGCTGGTGGTGATGTCCAAGCTTATTCAGTTGAGCATGGCGTGGGTTTATGGCCAGGCCATCGATCGCATGGTTCCCGGCATGGAAGACAGCGTCGCGATCGCGATTGCGCTCGTAGCCGCTTATGCCGGTGCGCGTTTTGGCGGCGTCTTGTTCGACAATCTGCGCAACGTCGTCTTTGAGCGCGTCGGACAAGACGCCACCCGCCGCTTGGCCGAAAATGTGTTCAGCCACTTGCACAATCTATCGATGCGTTTTCATATGAACCGCCGGACAGGTGCGGTGACCAAGGTTATCGAACGCGGGACCAAGAGCATCGATATCATGCTCTATTTCCTGCTGTTCAACATCGCGCCGACGGTGCTTGAGCTTGTTCTGGTCTCCGCATATTTCAAGATTGAATTTGGTTGGGGCATGGTCGCAGCGACGCTCGTCATGGTCGTCAGCTACATCGCCTACACCACCGTCATCACCAACTGGCGCAACAAATTGCGCGAGGAAATGAACGAGCTGGATACGCAGACCGTCGCAAAGTCGGTCGACAGTCTACTCAATTATGAAACGGTCAAATATTTCAACGCCGAAAAGCGGGAAACGCAGCGCTATGCTGAGGTGGTCCATCATTATGCGAATGCGGCCGTCAAATCGGAAAACTCGCTGGCCGCGCTGAATATCGGGCAGTCGCTGATCACCAATGTGATGATGGCCGGTGCCATGGGCTATGTCGTGTGGGGCTGGTCGCGCGGGCAGTTTACAACTGGCGACGTTGTCACCGTCAACACCTTGTTGGCGCAGCTGTTCCGGCCGCTGGATATGCTCGGGATGGTGTATCGCACCATTCGCCAAGGCCTGACAGATATGGCCGCGATGTTCGACCTGATCGATACACCCGCAGAAATCACCGATAAGCCCGGTGCGCCTGCCTTGGCCGTGTCGGGCGGCGCGGTGGCGTTTGAAGATGTGCGCTTTGGCTATGACCCCGACCGGCAAATCCTGAATGGCGTCAGTTTTAAAATTGAACCCGGGCATACGCTTGCGGTGGTGGGGCCATCGGGTGCAGGCAAGTCGACCATTGCGCGGCTGCTGTACCGATTTTACGACATCACCGGCGGCCGCATTACCATCGACGGGCAAGATCTGCGCGATGTGACGCAATCAAGCCTGCGCAGCGTCATCGGCATTGTGCCGCAGGACACCGTGCTGTTCAACGACAGCATCGGCTATAATATCGGTTATGGCCGTGAGGGATCGAGCCAGATCGAAATCGAAGAGGCCGCACGCGGCGCATCGATCCACGGCTTTATCGAGTCATTGCCGGAGCAATATGCCGCCAAGGTCGGCGAACGCGGTTTGAAACTGTCCGGCGGCGAAAAGCAGCGCGTGGCGATTGCGCGGACCTTGCTGAAAAATCCGCCGATCCTCATCCTCGATGAAGCGACCAGCGCGCTGGATAGCCGCACCGAGTCCGAAATTCAGGCGACGCTTGAACGCATTTCGGAACGCCGCACGACCATCATCATCGCCCACCGGCTGTCGACCATCGTCGATGCCAACCAGATCATGGTTTTGGATGCCGGGCGCGTTGCCGAACAAGGGACGCATAATGAACTGCTGCGCAAAGGCGGCCTTTATGCCGAAATGTGGGCACGGCAGCAAAGCGAAGCCGAAGAAGAAGCCATCCCACCGGCATAATCGCGCGCTATCCACAAGCGACTTGGATTGAAGACAACTGCACTCTGTCACTGACACTTCAGTCACGCTAGGGCGTGGCATGGCCTCCGTCGCTTCATCCCCCACCCCATCTGATGTGTTGCACCGCATTTTCGGTTTTCCCGAATTTCGCGGGCAGCAGGAACAGGTGGTGTCGCGGGTGCTGGCCGGTCAACGCACCTTGGCCATCATGCCAACGGGTGCAGGCAAGTCGTTATGTTACCAATTGCCCGCGGTCATCATGGACGGCACGTGCATTGTCATTTCGCCGCTCATCGCGCTGATGCATGATCAAATGCGCGCAGCTGACGCCGTTGGCATTCGCGCGGCGACATTGACATCGGCGGATGACAACCGCGCAGAAACGATCAGCCGGTTTCGCGCTGGCGAACTCGATCTGTTATATGTCGCGCCGGAACGGGCATCAGGGCAAGATTTCCGCACCCTGTTGCGTGAAACCAAAATCGCGCTGTTTGCCATTGATGAGGCGCATTGCGTTTCCGAATGGGGGCATGATTTCCGCCCGGACTATCGCCTGCTGCGTCCATTGCTCGACGACTTTGCCGAAGTGCCGCGCCTCGCGCTGACCGCGACCGCAGACACCCACACACGCGATGATATTGCCGAGCAACTGGGCATTCCGCACGATGGCGTCATGGTGGCAGGTTTTGACCGGCCCAACATCCGCTATGCCGCCACTGCCGCGCCGAACAGCGGCATCGCTGCGCTGGTGAAAAGCCTGCCAGGCGCGGGCATCGTTTATGCCCAGACCCGTGACCGCACTGAAAAAATTGCGGCCCAAATCGCGGAGACCGGCCGCAAGGCGCTGTACTATCACGCCGGTATGGAACCGCAGACACGGGCGCGGGCGCAGGCAGAGTTTGTGTCGTCCGAAGACATGGTGATGGTTGCGACGGTGGCGTTTGGCATGGGTATCGACAAGCCCGATGTGCGCTTTGTCGTGCATGCTGGCCTGCCGAAATCGATTGAATCCTATTATCAGGAAAGCGGCCGCGCCGGACGCGATGGTGACCCGGCGGTGGCGCATATGCTGTGGTCTGCCGGAGACTTCACCCGCGCCCGCATGCGCCTGAACGAGCTTCCCCCCGAACGGCGCGAGGCGGAGTTGGCACGTGTTGCCGCTTTGTCATATCTGGTGGAAACGGCGGGGTGCAGGCGTGCCGTGCTGCTGCGTCACTTTGGGGAAAGCCCACCTGAATCGTGCGGCAACTGCGACAATTGCCTGAATGCCCCCGATGTCCACGACGCCACCGAACTGTCACGCAAGCTCTTGTCCGCCGCCTATCGCACGGGGCAGATGTTCGGCATGGGCCATTTGGAAAAGGTCCTGACGGGCAGCAAAAATGACCGCATCACCCAATTGGGGCATGACCAGCTTTCGGTGTTCGGCATTGTCAGCAAGGCAGAGGCAGCGATGCTGAAACCCTTGTCTCGCGCCTTGCAGGCACGCGGGGCAATGGTGGCCAATGAACATGGCGGTTTGAAATTGGCGGGCGATGCCCGCGCCATCATGCGCGGCGATCAAAATATCCAGATTGCGATCGTAAAACCCGACAACAAACGCCGCGCTGGTCGGCCGGACAATCCCATTGGCAACCCGTTGTTTGAGGCGCTGCGTGCCAAGCGCCGCGCGCTGGCCGAAGCTGTGGGCGTGCCGCCTTATGTCATTTTTCACGACGCAACTTTGCGCGAAATGGCATTGACCAAGCCAACCAACATCCACGCCTTAGGCCGGATTAGCGGTGTCGGCGCACGCAAGTTGGAAGCCTATGGCGAAGATTTCCTATCGGTCATCGCGCAGTTTTAGCGGGGCGTTTCTGGCCAATGCGCGGTCCATTCTTGTTATCGATTGCAGATTAAAATAAGGCGAAGGGCAGATGACCGCTTTGTGCGGCAAAGAACAGGATTTGCTGATGTTCCGTAAGTTAACCGACACGTTTTTCGCCGCGCCGCAAATCAGCCTTTCCGACGTGGCCGATGCGAAAGCCGCGGGCATTTCGTTGATCATCAACAACCGTCCGGAAGATGAATCCGCCGACCAAACATCAGGCGCCGAAATCGCCGCCGCGGCGCAAGCAGCCGGTATCGCTTATGTCGCCATTCCCGTGACGCACGCCGGCTTTGCCGAATGGCAGGTCACGGCAATGGCCGATGCCATTGAAAATGCAGACGGCAAGATATTGGCCTATTGCCGGTCGGGAACCCGATCGACTTTGTTATGGGCATTGGCCCGCGCGGCGAAGGGCGACCATCCCGCCGTCCTTTCGGAACAGGCCGCTGACGCAGGCTATGATCTATCACCCGTTGCGGCGATGATGGATATGTTGCGCGGACGGGCTTCTTGATGGCAGAATTGCTGCAACTTGCAGGGTCGATTGTATCGATTTTGTTTATCGCGTGGCTCGCACGGTTTTGGCGCTTGGGCGGCGACGTCCGCATCCACAGCGAAGCGCACGCGCGTGACCTTGCCGAAGAGACGCTCTGTGGGTTCAATCCCGTCGACATCGCAATCGACAAGGCCGGTATCGCGGCATTGCTGCGTGACGATCAGGGCAGGCACCTGCTCATCCGTCGCCACGGTGTGCAATGGGCAGGACGTTTGCTCGACAGGCACAGCGAATCCCGTTTGGACCAGAATTTCCTCACCATCGGAACCGGCGAGAAGACATTTGGAACCATCACGCTCAATTTGGGTGAACAAGCACCGTCATGGGCATCGGGCCTTCGGCATTTGAACAACGGTCCGCATAAAACGGGAAACACGCATGCCTGAACTTTTCCGTCCAGTGGATTATGCCGTTCCGGCGTTCATCATCCTCATCATCGCAGAAATGCTATGGGCACGCAGCCGTGCGCCAGAAAAATATGAACCGCGCGACACCTTGACGTCACTCGCGCTCGGCACCGGCAGCACGGTTGCAGGCGCGCTCACCGGCGCGTTGGTGTTCAGTCTAGCGATGTGGATGTATGAGAACCGGTTGTTCGACATTGGTTGGGTGTGGTGGGCATGGCCCTTATGCTTTGTTTTAGACGATCTGGCTTATTATTGGGCGCATCGCACCGGACACCGCGTCCGCTGGTTTTGGGCCAGCCATGTAAACCATCATTCAAGCCAACATTATAATCTGTCCACGGCGCTGCGTCAGACATGGACCGGGTTCCTTGCGGTTAGTTTTATCTTCCGCATTCCTTTGGCGCTTATCGGGTTTCACCCGGCAATGCTGCTCTTCGTGGGTGCGTTTAACCTTATCTATCAATTCTGGATCCACACCGAAGCCATCGGCAAATTCCCGCGTTGGTTCGAATATGTGATGAACACCCCAAGCCATCATCGCGTGCATCACGCGACCAACCCCCGCTATCTCGACCGCAATTATGCGGGTGTTTTCATCATCTGGGATCGCATGTTCGGGACCTTTACCGAAGAAGTAGATAGCGAAAAAATCCGCTACGGGATTGTCCGGCAACTCGGAACGTTCAACCTGCTGTGGAGCGTGTTTCACGAATGGGTCGGGATATTCAAAGACCTCTGGTCGGCACCATGGCGTCACAAATTGTCCTACCTTGTGCGCGAGCCGGGGTGGAGCCACGATGGCAGCCGGGAAACATCGGACATGATCCGCGCACGCTGGCTTGAAGCGCAAGAGGCAAAGGCCGACTAGCGCTATTTACACCCTTGCCAGTATTTAATCGTCTGCTTAAACCTTGGCGTTAGAGGAGCAGGCAACATGGACGAATTTGATATCATCGTGATTGGTGGCGGGTCAGCGGGGAGCGCTGCAGCTGGCCGACTTTCCGAAGGTGGCAAATATAAGGTCTGCCTGATCGAAGCCGGCGGCACCAACAACAATATGTTGATCAAAACGCCTGGTTTCATGCCGTTCATCCGCAATGGATCGAACTATAAATATGAAACCGTCCCGCAAAAGGGCCTGAATGGTCGCACCGGATATCAACCGCGCGGCAAAGGCCTTGGCGGGTCGAGCGCGATTAACGCGATGGTCTACATCCGTGGCCACAAATATGATTATGACAATTGGGCCGCACTGGGCTGCGATGGCTGGTCCTATGACGATGTGTTGCCGTTTTTCAAACGCTGCGAAGACAATGAACGCGGCTCTGATGCCTTTCACGGATCAGGCGGGCCGCTTTCGGTTTCTGACCAACGCTGGCCACAGGCCGGCAGCCTTGCCTTCATCGAAGCGGCTGCCGAGTTGCAGTTGCCTGTCAATACCGATTTCAACGGCGCGACGCAGGACGGCTTTGGGCTGTATCAAGTCACGCAAAAAGGTGGCGAACGCTGGACCGCCGCGCGCGCCTATGTCGAACCGGCACGCGACCGGATGGAAGTCATTACCGGCGCACTGACTGAAAAGATCATCGTCGAAAACGGACGCGCCACCGGCGTTGTCATTCGCCAAGGGCGGAGCAAAAAGCGTACGATCAAGGCACGCGGCGCTGTCATTTTGTCCGCAGGCGCATTTGGATCGCCGCAAATATTGATGCTGTCCGGCATTGGCCCGGCCGACCATCTGCGCAGCGTTGGCGTGGATGTCGTCCATGACAAACAAGCGGTCGGCGCCGACCTGCAAGATCATATCGATTATGTCTCCAGCTTTGAAACACAGTCAAAGGACGACTTTTTCGGGGATTCGCTGGCCGGCACCGTGAAGATGGTCAAGGCTATTATCGAACATCGCCGCAAGCGCACTGGCGTCATGACCACATGCTTTGCTGAAGCAGGCGGATTTTGGCGTTCGGACCCAAGCTTGCCAGCCCCTGATATTCAATATCATTTCGTCCCCGCCATGTTGGAAGACCATGGCCGCTCCAAAGTGAAAGGCCATGGGTTCAGCTGCCATGCCTGTGTCCTGCGGCCCGAAAGCCGTGGCACGGTGCGCCTCGCATCAACCGATGCAAGCACGGCCCCGCTGATTGACCCGGCATTTCTGAGCGACGATCGCGACATGGCAACATTGCGCAGCGGCGTGCGCGCCATGCACAGGATTTTCGAAGCACCTGCGCTTGCCGTTTATGGCGGAAAGAATCGCCATCCTGTCGATCTGAATGACGATGCGGCATTGGATGACCTGATCCGCAGTCGCGCAGATACCGTATACCATCCCGTCGGCACATGCCGCATGGGGCCCAATGCGGACGATGTTGTCGACCCGCGCCTGAAATATCGTGGCATCGAAGGCCTGTATGTCGCGGATGCCAGCATCATGCCGCGCCTCGTTTCCGGGAACACAAATGCGCCCAGCATCATGATAGGTGAAAGATGTGCCGAATTTGTCCGGGCTGATTTGCAATAATCTTGCCTAAATGCGGCGTCGCGGGTAACCGCGTGCGCGCTATGACGATTAACGGAACAGATTATATCAGCACCCGTGGCAATGCGGACGCGCTCGATTTTGCAGGCGTCACCCTAACGGGACTGGCCCGTGATGGCGGACTTTACGTCCCGCGCCATTGGCCGCAATTTTCGACAGAAGATATAAAAGCGATGCGCGGCCTGTCTTATGTCGAGTTGGCTGCGCGCGTTATGGCCCCGTTTACAGCGGGTGTATTGACCGAGGCTGAACTCAAGAGCCTGTGTTCGACGGCTTATGGGTCCTTTGCCCATTCGGCGACAACGCCGCTGGTACAACTTGACGGGCAGCACTGGCTGCTTGAACTTTTTCACGGGCCAACCTTGGCATTTAAGGACGTTGCGCTCCAATTGCTGGGCCAATTGTTTGAACGCTTCTTGTCGGGCACGGATAAAAAACTGACGATTGTCGGCGCGACATCCGGCGACACAGGATCAGCGGCAATCGATGCCGTTGCCGGACGTGCACAAATCGAAATCTTCATGCTGCACCCGCATAACCGCGTCTCTGACGTGCAGCGGCGGCAGATGACAACCATCCTTGCGCCCAATGTCCACAACATTGCAATTGAGGGCAGCTTCGACGACGCGCAGGCAATGGTAAAGCGGATGTTCAGCGACAAGGACGTCAATGGCCCGCTCACTTTATCGGCCGTAAACTCAATCAACTGGGCCCGTCTGATGGCGCAGGTGGTATATTATTTCTACGCCGCGCTGCGATTGGGCGGACCTGAGCGTAAAATTGCCTTTTCCGTCCCGACCGGAAACTTTGGCGATGTTTTTGCGGGCTATGTTGCCGCGCAAATGGGCTTGCCGATTGAACGGCTGATTGTCGCCACCAACATCAACGACATTTTGCATCGCGCCCTGTCAAAGGGTGACTATTCGGTGTTGGGCGTAACCCCGACCGCAGCACCATCGATGGATATTCAGGTGTCGAGCAATTTTGAACGGTTGCTGTTTGATCTTGAAGGTCGCGATGGATCGACCACCGCAGCGCGGATGAAATGGTTCGAGAAAATGGGCAAAATGGTTCTGTCACCCGACATGCGGAAAAAATCTGCTTTGTTGTCGAGCGCGCGCGCCGATGCGGACCAGATGTCCGCCGCCATGCGCTGGGCCTATGGCGCGGCGGACCAGATCATCGATCCCCACACCGCAATCGCACTGCACGCGGCGCGGGCATCAGGCATCAAACCGGAAACGCCTATCGTCACATTGGCAACCGCGCACCCCGCGAAGTTCCCGGACGCAGTAGAAAATGCAACCGGCGTTCGCCCTGCTTTGCCTGCACGTGTCTCGCAGCTGTTCGACCGCGAGGAACGCTTTGATGTCTTGCCGGGTACATATGACGCCGTGCGTGACTATGTGCTTGCGCGCGCCGTTCGCTAAAATATGGAACAGAATTTCGTCACCCTGATCAGCGAGCCGCGCAGCGATTACACGCTGATCGACTCCGGTAATGGGCGCAAATATGAATCCTATGGTGACCGCCGCTTCATCCGGCCGGAACCGCAAGCGATGTGGGCGCCTGCGCTCGACGAATGGCCTGCAGATGCCGAATTCGTTCCCGGATCCGACGATGATGGCGGCGGACGTTGGTATAACAACAAACCTGTTCCCATGGATGGCTGGCCGCTCGCATGGAATGACGAGGTGCACTTTACCGCATCGTGCACGCCATTTCGCCACCTCGGTTTTTTCCCGGATATGGACCCTGTGTGGCGGTGGATGCGCGGACAGTTGGCAGGGGTAACCGATCCCGTCGCGATGAACCTGTTTGGCTATACCGGCGTTGGCACCCTCGCCCTATCGGCAGCGGGCGCGCAGATGGTGCATGTCGATGCGTCCAAGAAATCGGTTGCGCAGGCACGGTCCAATGCCGAAATGTCGGGCATGTCCGACCGACCCATTCGCTGGATCGTCGACGACGCCGCGAAATTCGTTGCGCGTGAAGTGCGCCGCGAAAAACGCTATGACGGCATATTACTGGACCCACCCAAATATGGTCGCGGTCCCGACGGCGAGGTCTGGCGGCTTGAGGAAGACCTGCCCGAACTCATCGCCAATTGCCGCAAGTTGCTTGATGCGGAATCGAAATTTCTGTTTCTGACCGTCTACGCGGTGCGCATGTCTGCACTGGCGTTGGGTGGCCTGCTGGAATCCCATTTTGCCGACCTTGGCGGCAAAGTTGAATTTGGTGAACTCGCGGTGCGCGAACAGGGGCGGGGCATGCTTTTGCCCACAGCTATTTTCGCCCGCTGGTCACGTTAAGGAGTGATATGACCGATAGCCTCATTCTCGAAGTACATGACCTCGTCGTCAATGTGCTGACGGGCATTTACAGCCAGGAAACGCACCTGCCCCAGCCGCTGCGTATTTCGATTAGCGCAACGCTGGATATTGCTCCGCATTATGCGCCAGACACGCCACTGTCGGCGTCGAAAAATTATATGACGTTGAAAGAGGCCGCGACGCTTTTGCCCAATGATGTGCACTTCACGCTGATCGAAGCCGTCGCCGATCATATCATGGATAATTTGTTTGCTGACGACCCACGCATCAGCCACCTCGTCGTCAAAATCGTGAAACTCGCCATTGCCGAAGATAATGAATCGATTGGCATCACAATGTCGCGGAGCCGCAAGTGACAACGGCGCCGCTTGCAATTGTTACAGGCGGCAAGCGTCGGCTGGGTGCCGAAATCGCATCTAAACTTGCGGATGCGGGTTACGCGTTGGCACTGGTTAGCCATCTCGATTCACAACCCGAAGAAAAGCTTCTGGCGACACTGCAAGAAAATGAGAGCGAATGGCATCGGTTTACCTTTGATTTGAGCACCGGCAACCCGGCCCATCTCATTGACATCATAACAACGCATTTTGGCCGCGCACCCCAGTTGCTGGTGAATAACGCCGCGATGTTTGGGCAGGATGATTGGGAGTCGATGTCGTTCGAAACGCTGGAGGCGCATTTCCGGCTGAACCTGTTTGCCCCACTCTTGCTCGCCAAAGCTGTTGTCGATGTGGCGAGCGCGGACGTGCGGCCAGCAATCGTCAACATCCTCGACCAACGCGTCGTCAATCCGCACCGTGACCAGATTAGCTACACGCTCTCCAAGCAAGCGCTGGCGGCGTCGGTACGGTCGATGGCTGCGTCATTTGCAGGGCGCGCACGCTATAATGGCGTCGCACCCGGGCTCGTCATATCAACCGATGACTATAGCGAAGAACAAGAGGCGCGATTAGCAGGCATGATGCCACTGGGCGCGCTTCCATCGCCATCCGCTGTTGCAGATGCCGTGGTCTATTTGGCGAAAGCACAAGACGTTACCGGGCAAATCATCTTCGTTGATGGCGGAGCGCATCTCAAAAGCTTCGACCGCGATTTCATGCACCTTTAACGCACGCGCCAGACCATGATCCCCTTGCCTTTTGCGGGCAGAGCGCAAGGCAGTTAATGCTCTGCGAAACCTGCGAACGAAGTGCCGTCATAGGTGGTGAAGGGCGCGTTCTAGACGGTCGTTATGCGCAATGCTGTCGCGACTGATTATTGCGCAAAAGCACAAATAACTTGCGTTTGGTGCCCCATTAAGCCAATAGGCCGCCAAGCGCATGAGGCGAGCGGACGATACCGCCGCAGTATGGCAGCGTGAGGGTCGCAACAAGTGGCCTCGCCAATCGAACAAGATGCGTAAGCTTAGAGGCTTCCCATATCACGCAGGGTTGTTTCCAACGGGTCAGCATAAGCTGCTCCCGAACACCTGCTGTTGCGCCCGTGCGGTCCTGTTTCAAGGATCTGCATCATGGGGCTGCGACGACTATTTGAAAGTATAAATATGTCTTTTTTCCAAGACCTGGGCCTTGCCCAACCTATCCTTAAGGCGCTTGAAGCTGCGGGATATGATACCCCGACGCCGATCCAGCAACAGTCGATCCCGCCATTGCTGCAAGGCCGCGATTTGTGCGGCATCGCACAGACCGGAACCGGCAAGACCGCGGCATTCGCGCTGCCATCGCTGCACCATTTCGCAACAAAGCCAAAAGCGCGCCAGCAATATAGCTGCCGTATGCTGGTGCTGTCGCCAACCCGCGAACTTGCGGCTCAGATCGCCGACAGCTTCCGCACCTATGGCAAATTCCTTGGCCTGAAGGTGGATTGCGTCTTTGGCGGCATGCCTATTTTCAGCCAGAAAAAGCGCCTTGCTGGCGGCGTTGATATTCTCGTTGCGACACCGGGCCGTCTGATCGATTTGATCGAGCAACGCGCGGTGACACTCAAGGACGTCGAAATCTTCGTCCTCGATGAAGCGGACCAGATGATGGACCTTGGTTTCATCCATGCGTTGAAGCGTATTGACCAGTTGCTGCCAAAGCAGCGTCAGACATTGTTCTTCTCGGCAACCATGCCAAAGGCGATTGCTGAATTGGGCAACCGCTTCCTCAACAACCCCGTGCGTGTGTCGGTTGCACCTGCGTCCACCACTGCGGAGCGCGTTGAGCAATTCGTGACCTTTGTCGAACAGCGCGAAAAGCAGACCTTGCTAACGCTCAAGTTGCAAAGCGAAGAGATTGATCGTGCACTTGTGTTCACGCGCACCAAGCATGGCGCTGACCGCGTTGTGCGTGGGCTTGCTGGTGCCGGCATCCAATCGGCCGCCATTCACGGTAACAAAAGCCAAGGCCAGCGTACCGCTGCGCTGCAGGCATTTCGTGACGGCAAGATCAAAATCCTCGTCGCAACCGATATTGCCGCGCGCGGCATTGATGTTCCCGGCGTAAGCCATGTGTTCAACTTTGAACTGCCAAATGTGCCTGAACAATATGTGCACCGCATCGGTCGTACCGCGCGTGCGGGCCGTGAAGGCATTGCGATGAGCTTCGTTGCGGGTGACGAGCGTGGCTATATGAAGGATATTGAGCGTCTGACGGGCGTGCGCGCCATGACACTTGGTTTGCCTGAAGGCTTCCGTGCGGCTGTTGCGGCATTACCACCCCCCGTTGCCGACAAGAAACCGCAACAGGCCCGTGGCGGTCGCGGTGGCGGTCAACCCGGTGGCGGTCGTACGAACTATGCTGGCAAGAAATTGGGCGGCAACAATGGCGGCACTGGCTTGAACGGCGAAACCCGCAACCGGACGCATGCACCACAAGGTGGATGGCAGCCAGCCATCGGACCGCGTGACGGCAGCCGCGAAGGCAGCCGCGATGCGCGTCCACGCAATGACAATGCCGCAAGCGGTGACCGTCGTCCTACCGCCGACCGTGCATTTGCCGCGCGCAGCGAAAACCGTCGTGATCCCGGCGCTCCCGCGCGGAACTATGGTCCTAAAAAGGGCGGTAACAAAAACTACCGAGGTTCCGTGAAACGCGCTGGGTAATGTGACTCCAGGGCGTCATCCTGAACTTGTTTCAGGATAGCAAACAAACGTAGCGCGTTATCCTGAAACGAGTTCAGGATGACGCGTCGCTATTTTTATCAATGTCGGAAGTGGCGCATTCCGGTGAAGACCATGGCCAGACCAGCCGCGTCGGCAGCGGCAATCACTTCATCATCCCGCATCGATCCGCCCGGTTGAATAACCGCCGTTGCGCCCGCTTCAGCGGCAGCCAGCAAGCCATCTGCAAACGGGAAAAACGCATCTGAGGCGACTGCCGATCCAACGGTACGCGGCGTTGCCCAACCATAAGTCTCGGCAGCTTCGGTTGCCTTAATCGCGGCAATCCGCGCGCTGTCGCGTCGGTTCATTTGGCCTGCGCCAATACCCGCGGTTGCGCCATCCTTGGCATAGACAATGGCGTTCGACTTTACATGCTTGGCCACGGTCCAGGCAAAGCGGCAGTCGGCCAGTTCCTGTGCCGATGGTGCACGCTTGGTCACCACTTTGAAATCGCTGTCGGCAACATGGCCGTTATCGCGTGACTGCACCAGAAGACCGCCCGTGATCGGCTTAATCGACAAGCCGCCACGCTTTGGATCGGGCAGATCGCCCGTCAACAAAAGCCGCAGATTCTTTTTCTTTGCGAACACCGCCTTTGCGGCATCATCCGCCGATGGCGCGGCCACGACTTCGGTGAATATCTCGGTGATAGCCTCCGCAGTAGCACCATCCAGCGGGCGGTTAACCGCGACAATACCGCCAAATGCCGACACGCTGTCGCACTCGAGCGCCGCGCGGTACGCGTCGATTAAGGTTTCGCCCGTTGCCACGCCGCAGGGGTTGGCGTGCTTGACGATGACGACCGTAGGCGGTCCGTCGCGAAACTCGCTGACCAGTTCAAGTGCCGCATCAGCGTCATTATAATTATTATAGGACAGCTCTTTGCCCTGCACCTGTTCGGCTTGGGCAATCCCCGATCCATGCGGACCGACGGGCACATACAGTGCAGCGCGCTGATGCGGGTTTTCGCCATAGCGCAATTCGGTTTCGCGATTTCCGTTCACCGCAAGCATATCGGGGAACAGCTGCTGCTGATCCGCAAAAGCGAACCATTGGCTGATCATGCTGTCATATGCTGCGGTCGCCGAATAGGCTTTGGCCGCACATTTGCGGCGGAAGTCATAGCTTGTTTTGCCGCCGCTTTCCTCCAGCTCCGCGATCAGATTGTCATAATCGGATGGGTCGGTCAGGATCGTGACATATGCGTGGTTCTTCGCGGCGCTGCGCACCATCGACGGTCCACCAATGTCGATATTCTCGATAATTTCATCGCGTGACGCGCCTTTGGCCACGGTTTGTGCAAAGGGATAAAGGTTCACGACGACAAGGTCGATTGCGCCAATGTCATGTTCTTTCATCGACGCTGCATGTTCGGCATTGTCGCGCACCGCGAGCAACCCGCCATGCACTTTGGGATGCAGCGTTTTGACGCGGCCATCCATCATTTCGGGGAAGCCTGTAAGCTCGCTAATGTCCTTCACCTGAAGCCCTGCATCACGCAGCGTCTTGGCGGTACCACCGGTGGAGACCAGTTCGACATGGCGCGCGGCCAAAGCATGTCCAAGTTCAACCAATCCCGCCTTGTCCGAAACGGACAATAGGGCACGCTTAATGACGACGTCTTGCATAAATTTATCCTAAATGGCGGAGCTGCCAGCCGATGGTGAGGCCGCCTGTACCAGTGTCCGTGGCAATCACAAGTTGGCGGGTGGGGTGGGGACGACCATTTTGGTCAACCCAGAGACTGTCATCCACAGATAATTGACCGTCCGATGCCATAAATGCCCAATTGCTGCCGTCGGCCATCCGCAAAAACACCGCTTGTGGACTGTCGGAAGCGACGATTTCGATTTCTGGCCCAAGGTGAAACCGGATATGCACCGGCACGCCTTCTTTCGGTTTGTCCCGGGGCAGCAAAGTGTCTTCTCCGCGCAGATCCATGCCATCGGACCGCAGGATCAACAATCGCGTGTGACTATAGCCAAAGGTGCGGACGTAACCGTCATGGCTGGCCTCAATACGCGTCGCTTGATCAATATCGCGGCGTTCGAGTCCCACTTCGACAACACCTTTGCCGAGCTGGCCGCCGGGCAAGATTGCCGTCGAGTTGGTGTCATTCATGCATAATGTCGAATGCGCCGCCGTGGTCCGAAGCCCGCGTGCCAACGCAGGGGGTATCGTTGCGCCGACAAGCGCCGCGCCACCACAGTTAACAATCACGCGCTGCCCACCGTGCGACAATTCAAACGCAAGCGTTGAGGCGCAGCCTGACGCGGACTGACGCGCCAGTGGCGGGGGACCTGCATCCAGCAGCAATACGGACTTACCCGCCGAAACGCGCTGATAACCCCAATCGAGCGCTTGGCGATGTGGTCGGGCGCGCACTTCGCTGGCCGCCACCAGCGCATCGATATGTTCCGCACCCATATGCGCTGACCCTTGCCACGCGCCAAGACCGCCATCGGCATGGGTAAGGCCAAGCAACGCGGGCACAGCCCGCCCGAGCGCTTCGAGCAGGAATATAGGCACCATCTCGTTGCGCGCCGAATAGCATTGCTTGAGCAGGCTGAGTAGGCCGATCAATTCCATAAGCTGAACTGGTGAGCGCGACACCACGCCGCCGTCGGGGAAAATGGTCGCCCGCAGCGATTCAGCCAAGCCGTTCTCGCCAACGGCGCGGCGCACCTTGCCCTCCGGCAACAAAAGCGATGCCGCGACGACTCCTGCCCAGCCCACGGTCTTGCCGAAATGGCTTTGTGCACGCGGGGCTGTTTGATCGAGATGGCGCGCAACCCGGGCGAAATGATTAATGACGCGCGCACGGTAAATGGGGTCTGCACTGCTGAGCAGAAACGGCGATCCCGCTGCCATGTTCATCAAGCGCCACGCACAATTGTCGACGCGCCATGCCGGCTCGCGCGTTTTCATGCCATTGGCCAGCAACCATGCATCGGCAATCTGTGCAGCGACCGGTGCACCTTCGCCGCGATTGGTCGCCGCGGACAAATCACGCAACCAATCAAATCGGTGAATATAGTCGGTCAGCGACGGCTGAAGCGCGAGCTTGTCATAATCCAGCCCGTCGAACGCCTGTTCAAAACCCTGATAATGGAATTTGCCCATACGCAGCGCCTGCCCGCGCCCGGCATCGCCTTTTAGGGGATCGTTCGGCACCGCAAGCAAGCGCATGGGAACCTTGCCCGTAAGCCTGCCGCTATGCAGCGGCGTGCGCCATGTTAATTTGTAAAATTCGAGAGACAGCCGCTCGAGAAGATTTTGGCCCGCGCCTTGGGGCCTGACAATCAACGCCGTTTGCCGTTGCCCATTGTCGCCTTCATCGCCGTCGGTCATTCACCCCTCAGCGCCAAAATATTGGCCGCATATTGGCCCGCGCCACCCTTGAAGGTTGCGGTTCCAGCAACCAACGTGTCCGCCCCTGCCGAAATCGCCAATGGCGCCGTTTGCGTTGTGATGCCGCCATCAACTTCCAACCGGATATCGCGGCCTGTTTTGTCGATCATCTTGCGAATGGCTTCAATTTTGCGCAGCTGGCTTGAAATGAAGCTCTGGCCGCCAAAACCGGGGTTGACGCTCATCACCAGCACAAGGTCGATGTCGTCGATAAGATAATCCAGCATTTTAGCAGGCGTGTGCGGATTGAGCACGATACCCGCCATCTTACCCAGCGACTTGATCAGCTGCACGGTGCGATGCGGATGCGGCCCGGCTTCGGGATGGAATGAGATAATATCCGCGCCAGCCTCTGCAAAATCCTGCACATATTGGTCGACCGGCGAAATCATCAAATGCACATCGAACGGCTTTGCACTATGTGGGCGAAGCGCCTTTACCACCGCAGGGCCAATGGTGATATTGGGGACAAAATGTCCGTCCATGACATCGACATGAATCCAGTCACATCCGGCGGCATCAATGGCCCGCACTTCTTCTCCCAATCGGGCAAAGTCCGCAGACAAAATCGATGGCGCAATGCGTACAGGGCTGATCATATTTTGCGTTTAGACGTTGGACCGCGCATGGGCAAGCGAACGGACCGCGTTATACACAGCTTATCGCACGCTTTGGCGCGGCTCACGGCGGTAAACGAACAGGTCACCGATCACATCATGCGACTCCGCAAATTTGGTGAAGCCAAGCTTCGCTGCGACATTATGCGAAGCTGCGTTGCCACGGTCGATGATGCAGCGGATTTCGCCCAAATTCGTTGCGTCTGCCCAGCCAAGTATCGCGGTCATCACCTCGGTCGCATAACCCTTTCCCCAGGCATCGGGCGTAAACGCCCAGCCAGCTTCGGGAAAGCCTTCAAGATCGCTGATGCCGCGTTCAAATTGCGCCAGTCCGCCATTGCCCACAAAGCGACCGCTCTCCCGCTCGACAAAGGCCCAATAGCCATAGCCGAACAGCGACCACATGCCGATGCCCTGAAGCATTTTCATCCAGCTTGTATTGCGGCTGCGCGGCTCGCCCCCAATAAACGCAGTCATACGCGGGTCAGCCCACGCCGCCGCATAATCCTCCCAATGGGCGCGCGTCATGGGTTCGATGGAGAGGCGTTCGGTCGTGAGTGTTGGCGCTGTCAATGTCTTACCCTCCGATCATAGCGTAGCCCTGAGCAGCATCCGCGTAGCGGGTGCGTCCGTCGAAGGGCGCTTTGCGAACGATAGCCGCCCTTCGACTTTTCGCCAGCGCTTGCGCGCTGACGGCTCAGGACTTCGGTGTTTTTTGTACCTTAACCAGCCCGCAAGAACCGCGCCACGAAAAATCCGTCAAGGCCACCCTGATCGGCAAGCATGGGGGGCATGGTGCGGACATGGCCATGTGCATTGGCAACGACGCCCGCTGGCAATTCGTCCGCGGTCGCCGCCAAAGTTGTATATTCCGGCTGCCGCGCCAGAAACGCCTCTGCCTGTGCCTCGCCCTCATGCGGTTCAAGTGAACAGGTCGCGAAGACCAAGGTGCCACCGGGCTTCACCCATTGCGCTGCACGGTCAAGCATCGCGCTTTGAATCGCCGCCAGATTGTTGATGGCTTTCAGATCAATGCGCTGCAGCACATCGGGATGGCGCCGCATCGTGCCCGTCGCACTGCATGGCGCATCCAGCAGGATGGCGTCGAACAGCTGCGCCGGTTTCCAATCCATGACGTCGGCATTGACGCGCTCAGCATTTAATTGCGTGCGTTCCAGATTGGCCATCAGCCGGTCCATGCGCCGGGCACTGTTATCAAGCGCGGTCACGGTAAAGCCTGCGGCCGAGAGCTGCATGGTCTTGCCGCCGGGGGCCGCACATAAATCGAGCGCCCTTTTGCCCTGCCCGTTGCCCAGCAAACGCGCCGGAAGGCTGGCGGCGAGATCCTGCACCCACCATGCGCCTTCGTCATAGCCATCGAGTTCTTCGATGGCGGTTCCGCGCGGTAAGCGGACATGCCCGGGCATCAGGCTAACGCCGCCCAGTCGTTCTGCCCACGCGTCGGTGGCCGTCGCATCGCGCAAGGCAAGATCAAGCGGTGGCGGTTCTGACAATGCGGCCTGTGCGCCGGCAATCATTTCGTCGCCCCATACCGGATGCCAGCGCATCATCACTGCCTCTGGCAACGACGGCAGATCGGGCAGCGTGGCTTCGGCGCGCAAGAGCGACCCCAACACGCCATGCACCAGCCGCCGTGGTCCGCCATCAACCAGCGGCAGCGCGGTCGCAATCGCGGCATGGGCGGGTGTGCCCAGCCGCAATATTTGCGCCAGCGCCAGCCGCAATACCATGCGTGCCTTGGCATCATCCGGCAGCGGCTGTTTGGTTTTGCTGTCAATCAACTGGTCCAGATCCACCGACCAGCGCAGCGTTTCTTGCGCAATCGCGATGGCGAGCGCGCGGTCCGGCGGCGACAGCCCTTTGGTCGCATTTGCCGTCGCTTGATCCAACGGCGTGCCCATGCGCATAACGGTATCAAGCAACCGCAATGCGGCGCGGCGGGTCGGAAGTCCGGAAATTTCTTCAGTCATGCAAAGCGCACTAGGCGTCTGCGCCAAACAAGGGAAGAGCGGTTCGATGTCAGGTCCATGCGCAGCTTCACCTTGCAAACGGGTGCATCTGCACCGATGTAGGGGTCAACCGAACGCGCTTTCGAAGGAGAAGCTTCATGGGCACGCGCCCTTCACATGTCAAAGCACCCGATTATTTGTCGAAAAGCCCGCCCGTGCCGACACCGAAAGCGGTTGATCGCGAACCTGAACCAGATGCGGAAAGACTGGACCCCGTGCGTTATGGCGATTTGGAATTGAAGGGCGTGGCGGTCGATTTTTAACCCGCCTATCGCTCCATCGATATTCCGGCATATTCATAGACTGGGCTATCTAATGATGAACGCCCATAAACGGCGCTGACACTTCGGGCCGCACGCGCACCAATCGGCCCGTCGCTTTATCAATCATCGCCCAAGTCGTATTGGCCCGCACAATGACCTTGCCCGCGGCATCGACAAAATCCACCCGCCGGTCAAATTGCGCACCCTTTGGTTCGCTTTCAATCCAAGTGTTGGCGGTAACGCTCTCGCCGGGCCCAACATTCCCGCGATAATCAATTTCGTGCCGCGTCACGACCCAGAAATAGGCGGCGATATGTTCAGGCGCGGCAACCGCCTGCCAATGCGCTGTCGCCATGTCCTGAATCCACCGCACCCACACGGCGTTGTTGACGTGGCCAAGCTCGTCAATGTCATCTGGTTGCGCGGTAAATATGCACGTGAATGAGGTCATTTTTGTGATGATGCCATCCCCATTTGCCAGATGATGAACGCTGCCTCCTCGGCATTTTCGCGTAACCGCTCGAACCGTCCAGACTTGCCGCCATGGCCCGCGCCCATGTTGGTTTTAAGCAGCAACACATTGTCGTCGGTCTTCATATCGCGCAGCTTCGCGACCATCTTTGCGGGTTCCCAATAGGTCACGCGCGGGTCATTCAATCCAGCGGTCCACAGCATGGGCGGATAGGCCTTTGCCGCGACATTGTCGTAAGGGCTGTAGCTGCGGATATAATCGAACGCCGCCTTGTCTGTGATTGGATTGCCCCATTCGGGCCATTCGCCCGGCGTCAGCGGCAGATCCTTGTCGAGCATCGTGTTGAGCACATCGACAAAGGCCACATGGCTGACGACCGCGCCAAACAATTCGGGTGCCTGATTGATCACCGCGCCCATCAATTCGCCACCAGCCGAACCGCCGCTCGCGGTCACTTTGCCTTTGCTGGTGAAGCCCAAATCGATCAGGCCCTTTGCCGCATCGACAAAGTCGTTGAACGTGTTGGTGCGCTTGGTCAGCTTGCCGTCCAAATACCATTGATAGCCAAGGTCGTCGCCGCCGCGAATATGCGCAATGGCATAAGCAAAGCCGCGGTCGACCATCGACAGCCGGTTGGCGCTAAAGCCGGGCGGCATCGCGTACCCATAGGCGCCATAGGCATATAGATGCAGCGGCTGGCTGCCGTCTTTTTTGAAACCCTTTTTGGTGAGGATGGACACCGGCACCTTGGCACCATCGCGCGCCGTGATCATCACGCGTTCGGTCACATATTGCGCAGGATCATATCCGCTGGGGATTTCCTGAACCTTCAATGTTTCCAAGCGGCCATCGGCCAGATGATAATCAAACACCGTGTCAGGCGTGACCATCGATTCATAACCCAGCCGCAGCTTCGTCACATCATATTCGGGATTATCGCCAAGGCCCGCATCATAGCTGGCCTCAGGGAATTTGATTGGCTGCACCTTGCTGGCATCCGCATAATCGCGAATTTCAACTTGATCGAGGCCATCAATCCGGCCTTCGGTGACGTAGAAATTTTTGAACAGCGACAGCCCCGTCAAATAGTGGCGGTCAGACCCGGCGATGAGCGTTTTCCAATCGCCCGGTGCCTTCATGCTGGCGGTGGCGACGCGGAAGTTCACGTGATCGTCGTTGGTCAAAACATACAGCGTACCATCGCGCACATCGACGCTATATTGACGTCCCGTCTTGCGCGGGGACACCATGATCGGCGGGGCAGTGGGATCGCTGGCGGGGACCAGCCGGACTTCGCTCGTCACATTGTCGCCCGTACCAATGACGATCCAATCTTCTTGCGCGGTCAGGCCGACACCAACGCCGAAACCGATGTCCTGTTCTTTATACAGCAACTTCGCTTTGGTCAGATCTTCACCGAGACGGTGGTACCACGCATTGTCGGTGCGCCAGTTTTCATTGGCGAGGCCGTAAACAACACCCTTGCTGTCCGATGACCAGACAATGCCCGACAATGTGCCCGGGATGATGTCGCGCAATTTTTCGCCGGTTTCCAGATTGCGGAAATGCAGGTCAAACCGTTCCGACCCATTATCGTCGTACGCATATGCCAATATTTTGCCATCGGGGCTGATCTCTGCGGCACCAAGGCGGAAATAGGCCTTGCCCTTGGCGAGTATATTTTCGTCGAGGATGAGCTGATCAGCACCGCCGGCAACTGGCTTGCGATAATGTTTGCGATATTGCGCGCCTTCTTCGAATTTTGACCAATAGATATAGTCGCCATCCTTTTGCGGGACCGAGCTATCGTCTTCTTTCACGCGGCCTTTCATTTCCTGAAAGATGGTTTCGGTCAGCTGCGCCTGCGGTGCCATTTGTACTTCGAAATAGGCATTCTCGGCATTCAAATGTGCGAGTATCTCTTTATCATCGATCGTCGGATAACCCGAATCGCGCAGCCAATGATAATCATCGGTAATCGTAACCCCGTGCCACGTGGCACTGTGCGGGCGCTTTTCAGCAACGGGGGGCTTAATTTCACCGGCGGTTTTTTCAGTCATAATGTCTTTCTGGGCAAATGCAGGCGCGGATATCGCACCAATCGCAACAATGAGTGGGAGCAGTGCTTTCATGAGAAGACTTCCTCGCTTATATGGACTGCACAACCATATGAACGGAAGTCAAAGATGTCCACCTACGAAGCCCGCCTTACTGCCTTGCGCGTCCAACTGAAAAAAGATCAGCTCGATGGATTCGTCGTCCCGATTTGCGACGAACATATGTCGGAATATGTTGGGGACTATGCGCAACGTCTTGGCTGGCTTACGGGCTTTGGCGGGTCTGCAGGCTCTGCTGTGGTTCTGTCGGAAGAAGCGGCTATTTTCACCGACGGGCGCTACACGCTTCAGGTGCGCGAGCAGGTGGACGGCAACAACTGGCAATATGTCGGCGTGCCGCAAACGAGCATTTCTGATTGGTTGAAGGAACACGCCCCCGCAGGCGCGCGCATCGGTTATGACGCATGGGTCCACACAAAGGGTTGGGTCGAAAGCGCGACGCAGGCGTTAAAAGCCAAAGGCGCCGAATTGGTCGCGGTCAAAAGCAACCCGATTGATGCCGTTTGGGCGGACCAGCCGGGTAAAAGCGACGCCAAGCTCATGGTTCATGAAGACCGTTTTGCCGGACAAAGCAGCGCGGAGAAACGCGCGGCGGTTGCCGAATGGCTCACGGCGAATGGCTTGGACAGCACGGTGATTTCTGCACTCGATTCGGTGGCATGGCTCCTGAATGTCCGTGGCTCCGATGTGGCGAATACGCCCGTGGCGCTGAGTTTCGTGCTGGCCCATGCCGATGGCACGGCAGACCTGTTTGTCGCCCCGGAAAAGGTCGGCGATGACGTCCGCGCGCATTTGGGCAATGCCGTGCGCTTGCGCACCCCAGAGGAATTTGTCCCTGCATTGAAAGCCATGAACGGCAAACGCATCGCCGTAGATCCGGATCGTGCCGTCGCGGCGATATTTAGCGCACTGAAGGATGGCGGGGCAACGATCGTCGAAGCGCGTGACCCGACCATTTTGCCAAAGGCCGTCAAAAACCATGTCGAGCAAGCCGGCCATCGTGCGGCGCAGGCGCGTGACGGCGCAGCGCTAAGCCGCTTCCTGCACTGGATGAGCGAAACCGCGCATCAAGGTGGCCTGGACGAATTGTCGGCTGCGGCGCGGTTGAAATCCTTCCGCCAAGATACCGGCATGCTGCACGATCTGTCATTCGACACGATTTCGGCCACGGGTCCCAATGGCGCGCATTGCCATTACAAAGTTGACGAAAAGAGCAACCGGGCGATTGAACCCAACAGCATCTATCTGGTCGATAGCGGCGGGCAGTATTTGGACGGCACCACGGACGTAACGCGCACAATCTGGGTCGGACCCGGACAGCCAACAGCCGAAATGAAGGACCGTTTCACCCGCGTGCTTAAGGGGCACATCGCGCTTGCGCTGGCGGTGTTCCCAGAAGGTACCCGCGGCGCGCAACTCGACACGATGGCGCGCGCCGCACTGTGGCAAGCGGGCCTTGATTACGCCCATGGCACCGGCCACGGCGTCGGCAGCTTCCTTGCTGTGCATGAAGGGCCGCAGCGCATTGGGAAATTCTCGGGCGGGCAGGCTGGCACAGACGAGCCTTTGCAAGCGGGCATGTTCCTGTCCAACGAGCCTGGCTATTACAAAGCCGGCGAATATGGCATCCGCATCGAAAATCTGGTGCTGGTCGAAGAACGCGACATCGCCGGCGCGGAAGGTCGCTATTTCGGTTTCGAAACGCTCACATTCGCACCCATCGACAAGACCTTGGTGGATGTCAGCTTGTTGAACAGCGAGGAACTGCGCTGGTGGAATGATTACCATGCCAAGGTGCTGTCGATTATCGCGCCACAACTGGACGGCGACGCGCTGGCATGGGCACATGAGGCGTGCGCGCCCTTATCATAAACCCGGCCTATCCACCGACACCCGATGATTTCACCGAAGGAATAGCACATCCATGACCCAGACTTTTTCCGATTACACGCCAGCTAAGGTCTGGGAATGGAACACAGAAAACGGCGGCCAGTTTGCGAATATCAACCGGCCTATCGCCGGCGCAACGCATGACAAGGAACGCCCCGTTGGCAAGCATCCGATGCAACTCTATTCGCTTGCCACGCCCAATGGCGTGAAAGTGACGGTCATGCTCGAAGAGTTGCTCGCGCTTGGTCATTCCGGCGCGGAATATGACGCGTGGCTTGTCAATATCCGCGACGGCAACCAGTTTTCGAGCGGCTTTGTCGAAGCCAATCCCAACTCCAAAATTCCCGCATTGTTCGACCATTCGACGCCGGAGCCTACGCGCGTCTTTGAATCGGGATCGATCCTTTTATATCTTGCCGAAAAATTCGGCGCGTTCCTGCCGACCGAGCATCACGCGCGAACCGAAACGATCAACTGGCTCATGTGGCAAATGGGCAGCGCGCCCTATCTCGGTGGCGGTTTTGGGCATTTTTATGCCTATGCGCCGTTCAAATTTGAATATGCCATCGACCGATTCGCGATGGAGGTGAAGCGCCAGTTGGACGTGCTGGACCGCAACCTTGCCGACCGAACCTACATGGCGGGCGACGAATACAGCATCGCCGATATGGCGATTTGGCCATGGTATGGCGCGCTCGTCAAAGGACTGATTTACGACGCAGGCGCGTTTCTATCGGTCCATGAGTATAAAAATGTCATCCGCTGGACTGACTTGATTGCCGAACGGCCAGCTGTGAAGCGTGGACGCATGGTCAATCGCGTCATGGGTGATCCCGCCAGCCAGCTGCACGAGCGGCATGACGCCAGCGACTTCGATACAAAAACGCAGGATAAGATTACCGCTGCAAAAGCGTGACCTACGTCACACGCAAAGAAAAAAATGAAGCCTATATGGGTCCTGCGACCCGAGGGCTTCTCACTTAAGGAGGGGCGCCCTCTCCTTAAGAGCTTGGTCGGATGTCCTTCTGACCAAGCTCTATTTTTCACATCAACGCTTGCTGATATTTACCGCGCGGAGCGTGAATTCTGCGCCAAGCTGGTTGCTACCGCCTGCGGCCTGCAGCACGAGCAACTGGTTCCGGCAGTCATTTCCGATGCTGAAATCCTGCGATTGTGTGAAATTGCCTTGGCGGACAGGGCTTGAAACAAACCATTTGCTGACATTCCCGGTCGGTGCAAAACATTGCAAGTCCCACCGGACTTCGGCATCGGAAACACCTTGCTGCGCCGAATACAGTGCCTCGAAATGGTAATTTCCGGGTGCAAGGAACAGAATTTTCCGCATCACTTCGCCGCGCTCGCCCGAACCGGCAAAAGCCGAGAGCGTATAGCGTCCTTTGCTGTCGGGCTGAGAGAATGCACCGCCAATTGCGGGGTTTTCAACGACCTGCCATCCAGCGGACGTATAAGGCAAATTGACCGTATCTTTCGTCAGCGAAGCCGACTGAAATGTCGCGGATTTGCTCCCTTTTAACGTCAGATAATATTGCTGAAACGCTGGAAACTTATTCTTGCCGGCAAGCTGCGCCAATAAAGCATTTGATAGATTCCGGTAGCTTTCGTCATCCGGTAGTCCACCGGCCTTGACTAAAACCTCCGCAATATTGGCTGGGTTTTCAGCCGTATTTATGGCTTCGCCCAGATATGCAGGCAGCCAGACCGGCGCCTGCCGAACGATTGGTGCCAGCGCCACGCGGACCTCTGGATCGCTTAACGCACCTGTGAGCGTCGGGAACAATATCGGAAAGCTGCTGGGCGTCGTCCGCATCGCGATATCATAATGATACAGCGCCTGTTTCTTGTCGTTGCGGCGCACGGCATCTTCAATAAGCCATAGCTGCGTTCCAAAATCACGCCGGGACACCTTGTGCGAAAGCTGCATCAGTTCGCGGGCTTTTTTGATGTCGCCACGGGCATCCGCAACATAGCCCAAAAGCCGAATGGCAACGGGGTTAAGCGCACCGCCACGAAGCGACTGCTTTGCCATCGCCTCGACCTTTGCGAGCGTGGCTGGGTCCTGTTTTGCGGCAAATAATTCATCCGCCTTGCGGGACAGGGCCAACGGATGGTCAGGTACGTAATGCAGCGCAACGTCGGGATTTTGGTCCCAAGTAATATTTGCAACCGCATGGATGAAGGACAACCATGCCAGCCACAATGTCACTGTGATTATCAGACCATTTTTGATCCAGAAAAAGGGAGGCTTTGCCTTCAGTGTCGCAAATCGCGAGGGACCTTTACGTTTTTTCGACATAGGTTCGCGCGTTTCACCTGAGCTAAGCCATGCTGGCGGAGACGGAGGGATTCGAACCCTCGGTACCGGATTTACCAGTACGACGGTTTAGCAAACCGTTGGTTTCAGCCACTCACCCACGTCTCCTGCGCGTTTGGCATGGGCGGCCTATAGCGTTGCATGCATTTGGCTGCAATGGTTATTGACACGCGCATGCTATAAGAAGAAAATTAACGAAACAGGATCGCTCTGGCGCGCACTGAACTCGCATTGTCGGTCGTTCATCATGCGCTCATCTAGAGGATTCATAGAGTGTTGCTTGATTTTAAAAGGGTGGGATGCGCATGTTAGCAGTTAGCCGGGGATTGAAACGGTCAATTTATCATTTGCGGATGCTGCTCGCAGCCGGCGCACTTGTCGCTTCGCCAGCGATGGCGCAGATTAACACGGTCGATCCCAATGATGTCATCGATTCCGACCTTGGGACACCGCCACCGGCCGCGCCCGCAGCCCCGGCACAGGAGGTCGCTCCAACTGTTCAAGATGGTGTTCCGACCGAGGCCCCTGCAGCATTACCGGAAACGTCGTCTGCGTCCCCTGCCATCCCGACCGAAGACACCTATCAAGAAGATGATTTGATCGGCGCAGCTGAAGGCGTCTTTGGTAAGAGTGCCCAAGGACTGGGCAAGCTGATTGAGGACATTCTGAAAAAGCAAGGTCGGCCAAATGGCTATATCGTTGGCCGCGAAGGTGGTGGCGCGTTTATCGTTGGTCTTCGTTACGGCTCGGGCACGCTGAATCACAAGGTTGAGGGCCAAAGGCCCGTCTATTGGACGGGTCCATCGATTGGCCCTGATGCTGGCGCAAATGCGGGCAGCACCTTTGTGCTTGTCTATAATCTGTACGACACTGAGGACATCTACAAACGCTATCCCGCCGGAGAGGGCGTCGCGTATCTCGGCGGCGGCTTCAATGCGAGCTATCTGCGCCGCGGCGATGTCGTGCTCATTCCCATCAGGGTAGGCGCCGGAATTCGGCTGGGCGCCAATGTCGGATATATGCGCTTTTCCAAAAAGCAGCGTTGGCTACCCTTTTAACGGGACCGCATATCTTCCATACGTTTCAAGTACCGGGCGAGCACATCAATCTCCAGATTGACCTGCCGTCCGGCGCTCAGCGTCCCTAATGTCGTCATCTGCGCCGTGTGCGGAATGATGTTCAGCATGAAATGTGCCGAACCATCGGCCTGATCGGCAATGTCATTGACGGTCAGCGACACACCATCGACGGTTATAGATCCTTTAGCCGCAATATAGGGCGCTAGGTTGCCCGGTGCGGCGACGGTGACTTTCCAGCTGTCGCCCACGGTTTCGCTGCCAACAACATGGCCGACCCCGTCGACATGGCCCGTGACAATATGTCCGCCCAATTCATCGCCCACCTTTAGCGCGCGCTCCAGGTTCAGTCGGGTTCCGGCTTCCCACATGCCCGCTGGGGTGCGTGAAACGGTTTCCGCAGATGCATCAATAGCGAACCAGCCTTCGCCCTTATCGACAACGGTCAGGCAAACGCCCGAACAGGCGATAGATGCGCCGATGGCGACCGTGTCCATGTCATATGCACAGTCAATGACGAGGCGCAAATCGCCCCGCTGTTCGGATGACCGAATATTGCCAACGTCCGTGATGATACCTGTGAACATATATATATTGCCTCTTTAATTGGCGCGTTCGTAGACTTCGAGACGGTCTTTGCCAAGGCTGCGGGAATCGCACAGCTGCCAAAGCCCATGCGCGTCGGCCAATTGCCCCAGCCCAATGTCGCCAAGACACGCTTTGCCTGCCCCGATGAAAATGGGTGCGCGGTACAATAACAACCTGTCAACCAACCCCGCTTTCAAAAAAGCCGTGGCCGTTGCGGCGCCGCCTTCGACCATCACATTATTGCAATCCAGCTTTGCGATCTCCGCTGGCGCACGGATGATTTCCCAACCGTTGGGGGCATCACCGCTGCCCAGCATGACCTTGCGTGGCGACCGGTGTTCGAGTCCTGCAAGCCGCACATTCAATTGTGGCGCGTCTGCCTTTACGGTGCCCGATCCGACCAAAATGGCATCCGCCCGCGCGCGTTCAATGTGGCTATGCGCACGCGCGATATCACCCGTAATCCAACGGCTGCTGCCATCGGCCATGGCGATTTGACCATCCAGTGATGTCGCGATTTTTAACGTTACAAATGGCCGCCGCTGCTGCATGCGGCTCAGAAACCCGGCGAGGCTTTTGCGCGCCCCGGACGCCATGACGCCAGTTTCGACAGCGATGCCCGCGGCCATGAGCGCCTTGATGCCTGCACCCGAAGTCCGTGGATCGGGGTCCTCCAGTGCAACCACCACGCGGGCTGGTCGGGCATCCATCAGCAGTTGCGCGCACGCCGGTCCACGGTCGGATTGATGTGCGCACGGCTCAAGCGTGACGTAAACAGTGCTGCCGTGCGCTGCAGAACCGGCCTGCGCCAGCGCCATGGCTTCTGCATGGGGGCGCCCGCCCTTTTGGGTCCAGCCGCGTCCAACGACGATGCCTTCCTTGACGATGATACAGCCGACCGACGGGTTCAACCCCGTCTGGCCAACGCCACGTTCCGCCAGCGCCAAAGCTGCGGCCATGAAACGGTGATCAGCGGTGGCTATGGTTTTGCTCCCGCGGCAGCGTCCTTGGCTTGTGCATCTTTTTGCGCACGCTCCAGCTGGGCCTCGCGCTCAATTCTTTCCACGTCCATCCCGACAGCGCGACCGAATGCTTTATACGCCTCTTTCTCGCGGGCGCGCATTTCGTCTTTTCGCTTTTGATGTTCCGCGATCGCCGCTTTCGATTCCTCGATGGTGCGTGTCGCGGGCCAGCTTTCGAAATAGGTCACGGTTGGTGGCGGCGGCTTCGCCTTTTCAAGCGTATCGAGATAAAATGTGTAGATGATAATCGCCGTCGGCACACATGCAGCCAGAAACAGCCACGGGCTATGCGTGCCCGTTGTGCGGAAAAAGCTGATCAGATCTGTGCCCGCAGTGCGCAGCGAGACATCTTTAAAAAACGACATGATTATCCAATAAGACGGACATCGCGCGATTTCCAGTGCCCGATGTAAAGAGGCCGGGCTTATCGGCCACTGCGGAACGCGTTTGTAATGGGGTAGCGGCGATCCCGCCCAAAGTTTCGTGCACCAAGCTTTACCCCCGGGGGCGCCTGCCGCCGTTTATACTCGGCGAGATAGAGCAGCCTTTCAATCCGTACGACCGTGTCGCGATCAAAGCCCTGGGCGACGACCTCATCGACCGAGCGCTCTTCCTCCACCAAGGCATGCAACATTTTATCAAGCAGCGGATAATCCGGAAGCGAATCGCTGTCTTTCTGATCCGGCCGCAATTCCGCACTGGGGGGCTTGGTAATGATATTGTCGGGTATCACGGGGCCATCCCGGCCGAGACCAATGCGCGGCTTATGCGCATTGCGCCATTCGGAAATGGCAAACACCGTCATTTTATAGGCATCTTTTATCGGGTTATAGCCACCGGCCATATCACCATAAATCGTGGCATAGCCGACGCTCATTTCGCTTTTGTTGCCCGTCGTCAAAAGCATATGTCCAAATTTGTTGGACAGGGCCATCAAGGTGACGCCGCGGATACGCGACTGAATATTCTCTTCGGTAATGTCGACATCGCGGTCGGCAAAGCTGCCCGAGAGCATATCGTCGAAAGCGCCGACAGCCGGCGAAATCGGGATCGTATCAATCCGGCACCCAATCATTTCCGCGCATTGGGCAGCGTCGTCCAGACTGGATTGGCTGGTATAGCGGCTCGGCAACATCACGCACCAAACGCGATCGGGCCCAAGCGCATCAGCGGCAATGGCGGCGCAAATGGCACTATCAATGCCGCCCGACATGCCCAATACGACGCCGGGAAAGCCGTTGCTGTTCACATAATCGCGTAGGCCCGTGACCATGGCGCTGTAGATATCCGCCGGATGGTCTTCCCAAAGCGCCTTTGGCCCATCTGCACATTGCCAGCCATCGTCGCCGCGCGTCCAATGTGTCATGCGCAGATGCTCTTCCCAGTCGGGCAAGCGGTGCGCCGCCGCACCATCCGCGTTCAGCACAAAAGAGCTGCCGTCAAACACCAGCTCGTCCTGCCCGCCGACACGATTTAGAAACATCAGCGGTAATCCGGTTTCGCGCACACGGGCCGCAAAAACCTCTTCCAAACGCCGGTCATCCTTGTCGATTTCATACGGGCTGCCGTTGGTCGAAATCAGCAACTCAGCGCCGCGTTCCTTCAAATGGAGGCTGACCGGCGCGAGCCAGCCATCTTCGCAAATCGGAACGCCAATGCGCACGCCCTTAAACAGCACGGGTTCCGGTAACGGGCCAGCGGCAAATATCCGCTTTTCATCAAAGGTTCCGTAATTAGGCAGCTCATGCTTGTAACGCACCGCCGCAATCTGACCGCCATCGAGCAGCGCGATTCCGTTGTACAATGCGCCATCATCAAGGAATATCGAACCCACGAGCATGGCAGGCCCGCCATCGGCTGTCGCCGCCGCCAGCTTCGCAAGCTCTACCGCAGCGCGCGCGGCAAAGGCTGGCTTCAGCACCAGATCCTCGGCCGGATACCCAATCAATTGCTGTTCGGGAAACACGATCAGGTCGGCGTCGGTCGCTTTTGCGCGCCATTCCAGCATCTTGCCAGCGTTACCTGCCAGGTCACCCACGCGCTGGTTAAGCTGCGCCATTGCAATATTGAGCCGATTTGTCATTTCATCACCCTATTGTCCACAATGTAGCGGGGCAAGCCGATTGTCAGGCCAGTTGCGCGTCGCTAAGGCGATTGGCGAAACTTTGATGCGCAATTCAACGCTCAGGGGTCCGGGGACACGCACATGAAGTTGATGACAGGCAACAGCAATCTTCCTTTGGCGAAGGGCATTGCAGATTATATGAACTTGCCGCTGACCGACGCCAGCGTGCGCCGTTTCGCCGACAATGAGATTTTCGTCGAAATCCATGAAAATGTGCGCGGCGAAGATATGTTTGTTATCCAATCGACCAGCCACCCAGCCAATGACAATTTGATGGAATTGCTGATCATGATTGATGCGTTGCGCCGCGCATCGGCAAAGCGCATCTCCGCGGTTCTTCCGTATTTCGGCTATGCGCGGCAGGATCGCAAACCCGGACCACGCACACCCATTTCGGCGAAGCTTGTCGCGAATCTGATTACCCAGGCTGGCGCTGACCGCGTGTTGACCGTGGATTTGCATGCCGGCCAGATTCAGGGCTTTTTCGATATTCCCACCGACAATCTTTATGGCGCGCCTGTCATGAGCGCCGATATCTTGCAGCGCCACGGCGACAAGAATATCACCGTCGTATCGCCGGATGTGGGCGGCGTTGTCCGCGCGCGTGCGCTGGCAAAGCGTCTGGATGATGCGCCACTGGCGATCGTCGACAAGCGCCGCGAAAAAGCCGGTGTTTCCGAAGTCATGAACATCATTGGCGATGTGAAAGACCGTTTCTGCATATTGATTGACGACATCGCAGACAGCGCAGGCACGCTGTGCAACGCGGCCGACGCCTTAAAAGCCGCCGGCGCGTCCGACGTCGTCGCCTATATTACCCATGGCGTATTGTCCGGCGAAGCCGTGAACCGGGTTAACGCGTCCGCATTGCGCAAGCTGGTCATCACCGACTCCATCTTGGCGTCCGACATTGCCAATGCCAGTCCCAAAATACGCCAGCTGCCCATCGCGCCATTATTGGGCGAAGCGATTAAGCGCATTGCGGATGAAAGTTCCGTCAGTTCTTTGTTCGACTGATGACACCGGCGGATATCCTTCTGGCCAATCGTTTGGCCGAGGCAGCGGGCCAAGCCATCCGGCCCTTTTTCCGGTCAGCCTATAGCCATGAGGCAAAGGCCGATGCGTCCCCGGTGACCGAAGCCGACCGCGCCGCCGAGAGCGCCATACGCCGCATTCTGGATGCCGAGTGCCCCCGCGATACGATCATCGGTGAGGAATATGGCGAAAAAACCGGCAGTTCGGGCCGCAGCTGGATTATCGATCCGATCGACGGAACCGTAAGTTTCATGGCCGGGCGCCCGATATTCGGCACATTGATTGCGCTGCTCGAAGACGGCTGGCCTGTCCTTGGTGTCATTGACCAATGCATCAGTGGCGAGCGCTGGGTCGGCGCTGCGGGCTATCCGACGACACTGAACGGCAATCCCGTTACGACACGAGCATGCACCGCGTTGAATCAGGCGACGCTGGCAACGACGGGGCCACAATATTTTTCGCAGCATGATGGCGATCATTTTATGGAGCTCGCGGCACAAACGGCACATAAAAAAATGCTGTTCGGTGGCGATTGTTACAACTACGCCCTGCTCGCCAGCGGGCACATCGACATCGTCGCCGAAGCTGGCTTAAAGCTGCATGATTTTGCTGCCTTAATCCCCATCGTAACGGGCGCGGGGGGGATGATGAGCGATTGGTCAGGCGAACCACTACACGGCGCTTCCGACGGCAATATCATTGCGGTGGGCGACCCAGCCCGCCTTGATGACGTGCTCGAAGCACTTGCATGCCAACACTAAAACGCAGCCGTCCGGGCCACGTTACCGGCAATATGCTTGCAATCGCGCGCGAATCCGGTTAGGCGCGCCCCTTCCGAATAAGCAGGCTGGCCAATAGGGCTGCCATGTCGGCTTGATACGGACTCAACAAAGGAGACCAAAATGCCCAAGCTCAAGACCAAGAGCGGTGTGAAGAAACGCTTCAAAATCACCGCAACAGGCAAGATCAAGCATGGCGTCGTTGGAAAACGGCACCGTTTGAGCAGCCATAATGCCAAGTATATCCGCCAAAACCGTGGCACCAGCGTGATCTCTGATCCCGATGCCAAGACAATCAAGAAATGGGCGCCATACGGTCTTTAAGACCAAGCGAACGTTTTCAGACTGAGCGTGGTGCGAAAAAGTGGGAACCGGTTTTTCGGTTAAGCCACGCGACCACGAAAAACGAAAAGGATATAGATTATGGCACGCGTCAAACGTGGTGTGACCACCAAAGCTAAGCATAAAAGAATTTTAGAGCAGGCGAAGGGCTATTATGGCCGTCGTAAAAATACCATCCGCGTCGCACGTCAGGCGGTCGAAAAGGCCGGTCAGTACGCATATCGCGACCGCAAGGTAAACAAGCGGAACTTCCGCGCATTGTGGATCCAGCGTATCAACGCCGCAGTCCGCGCCGAAGGCATGACCTATGGCGTGTTCATGCATGGCTTGAAGCTTGCTGGCGTCGAACTGGACCGCAAGGTTCTTGCCGACCTCGCGATGAACGAAGCCGCGATGTTTAGCACGATCATTGCGCAGTCGAAGGCAGCGCTCGCGAAAGCAGCATAAGCTCCTAAAACTTCGATATTGCGCAAAAGGGCGTGGGCGGCACTTGCCGTTCGCGCCCTTTTGCTTATTCAGGCGAACCATGATGACAGATATTGCGACACTCCAAACCGAACTGATGGCAGCGATTGATTCCGCGGATACGCTGGATGCGCTGGATGCTGTTCGGATATCCGCCCTTGGCAAGCAAGGCAGCGTTTCGGCGTTGCTCAAGACGATGGGCGCGATGTCGCCCGATGAACGTCAGACGCAAGGCCCGATCATCAACGGTCTGCGCGAAAGCGTGACAGCGGCGCTGGCCGCGAAAAAAGCCGCCTTGGAAACAGCCGAGTTGAACCGGCGTCTCGCAAGCGAATATGTCGACATGACATTGCCTGCGCCCGAAACACCGCGCGGCACAGTGCATCCGGTCAGCCAAGTCATGGACGAGCTTGCCGAAATCTTTGCCGACATGGGCTTCGCCGTTGCCGAAGGGCGTGAGATCGAAGATGATTGGCACAATTTCACCGCGCTCAACATTCCCGAAACGCATCCTGCCCGCGCGATGCATGACACATTCTATTTCCCCGACGAAATGGCGCGCGAGGGCAGCAAAATGTTGCTGCGCACACACACATCGCCGGTGCAAATCCGCACCATGACGTCACAAGAACCGCCGATCCGCATTATCGCACCGGGCCGCGTCTACCGCAGCGACAGCGATGCGACGCACACGCCGATGTTCCACCAGATCGAAGGCCTTGTCATCGACAAGGGCATTCACCTTGGTCATCTGAAATGGACGTTGGAGACATTTCTAAAGGCCTATTTCGAACGCGAAGATGTCGTCTTGCGTCTGCGTCCAAGCTATTTCCCGTTCACCGAACCATCGGTTGAAGTCGACGTCGGCTATTCAATGGTCAATGGCAAGCGCGTCATTGGCGGATCGGAAGGCTGGATGGAGGTTCTTGGTTCCGGCATGGTCCATCGCAAGGTTATCGAGGCTTGCGGGCTTGATCCCGATATATGGCAGGGCTTTGCCTTTGGCACCGGTGTCGACCGCCTTGCCATGCTAAAATATGGGATGGACGATCTGCGTGCCTTCTTCGACGGCGATAATCGCTGGCTGCAGCATTACGGATTTGACGCGCTCGACGTGCCGACGCTGAGCGGAGGAGTAGGCGCATGAAATTCTCATTATCATGGCTGAAAGAGCATCTCGATACCGACGCCGATATGCAGGCCGTTGCCGATTGCCTGAACCGTATCGGGCTTGAGGTTGAAGGCATCGAGAACCCGGCAGAGAAATTGTCCGCGTTCCGCATTGCAAAGGTGCTGAGCGCAGCGCCGCATCCGCAGGCCGATAAACTACAGATACTGTCCGTCGATGCGGGCGGCGACCCGCTTCAGGTGGTCTGCGGCGCACCCAATGCGCGCGCAGGCATGCTTGGCGTATTCGGTCCAGCCGGCACCGTCGTGCCCGCAAACGGCATGGTGCTAAAGGTCGCCGCGATCAGGGGCGTCGAATCCAACGGCATGATGTGTTCGATTGCGGAGCTGGAATTGGGCGACGATCATGATGGCATCATCGAACTCGCCGCCGACGCGCCGGTGGGGAAAGTTTATGCCGATTGGGCTGGTTTGGACGACCCCGTCATTGATGTCAGCATCACCCCCAACCGTCAGGATTGCATGGGCGTTCGCGGCATCGCACGTGACCTTGCCGCGGCTGGCCTTGGGACATTGCGCCCGCTGAACGAAGTCTACCGCATCAATTTGGATGCACCCAATGAAGGCAGCGGCCCCGCGCCGGTCGTACGCACCGACGACGCTGCGGGCTGCCCTGCGTTCTACGCACAAGCTGTCTCCGGTGTCCGCAATGGCGACGCCCCCGAATGGATGCGCAGCAAGCTGAAAGCCATTGGCCAAAAGCCTATTTCAGTGCTCGTCGACATCACCAACTTCATATCCATCGATCTTGGCCGGCCGTTGCACGTTTATGACCGCGCCAAGCTGAACGGCGCGCTGGTGGCACGCAAGGCGGTCGATGGCGAAGATATGCTCGCCCTCAACGGCAAGACTTACACGCTGGATTCGACCATGACCGTCATTGCGGACGACAGCATGGTGCATGACATTGGCGGAATCATGGGCGGCGAGCATAGCGGCGTTTCGGAAACGACCACGGATGTTCTCATCGAGTGCGCCTATTTCGACCCTGAACATATTGCGCGCACCGGACAGAAGCTGGCTTTGACCAGCGATGCGCGGCAACGTTTTGAACGCGGCGTTGACCCTGCGTTTCTGGAAGACGGATTGGCAATCGCGACCAAGCTCGTGCTCGACCATTGCGGCGGGACGCCAAGTGCCATCACTAGGGCGGGCACTGCACCAGTTGCGCCGCGCAACATTTCCTATGACACGCAATATTGCCAGCAGCTTGGCGGTGTTGATGTCGCGCCGGAGGAACAGCGCAATATATTGGAAAGACTGGGCTTTTCGGTAAGCGACGACTGGCGCGTTACCGTACCGACATGGCGTCGTGACGTCGATGGCCCCGCAGATATTGTCGAAGAAGTCGTGCGTATCGTCGGCCTCGACAATGTCGTTTCGGTACCATTGCCCCGTGCAGACGGCGTCGCAAAGCCAACCGCAACGCCTGTCCAGTCGCTGGAACGCAAAGTGCGCCGTGCAGCGGCGGCACGTGGCTTGAACGAAGCTATCAACTGGTCGTTCCTACCGCAAAAGGCGGCGGACGCATTTGGTGGCGGCACATGGAGCCTTGCCAACCCGATCTCCGAAGACATGAAGGTCATGCGCCCTTCGCTGTTGCCTGGATTGCTGTCCGCCGCGCAGCGGAACATGGATCGCGGCGCATCATCGGTACGTCTGTTCGAAATCGGACGGCGTTATTTTGCAGCGGCGGATGGGACAAGCGACGAGCGTCTAACGGCGGGAATCGTGCTGGCGGGCGACAAATCCGTGCGCAATTGGGCGACGGGCAAATCAGCAAAATTTGATGCTTTTGATGCCAAAGCAGAGGCCATCGCGTTGCTCAAGGCAGCGGGTGTCGCAACCGACGGTCTGCTCGTGATGGACGATGCCGGTGCGCATTATCATCCCGGACAATCGGCAACATTGCGCATGGGACCAAAGAATATTCTTGGCGCATTCGGCACGCTGCATCCGGCAACGGCCAAGGCCTTTGACCTTGATGGCAGCGTTGTCGCCGCGGAAATCTTTTTGGATGCGATACCGCTCAAAAAAGCCACTGGCTTTATGCGTCCAGCCTTCACACCGCCTGCATTGCAAGCCGTTACCCGCGACTTTGCGTTTCTGGTTTCCCAAGATACGCCGGCCAATGATCTGGTTCGGGCCATTAAAGGATGCGACAAAGACAACATCGTCGCAGCGCGTTTGTTTGACCGTTTTGCCGGACAGGGCGTACCCGAGGGGCAAGTCAGCCTGGCGGTTGAAATTACGCTTCAACCCACCGACAAAAGCTATGGCGATGATGATCTGAAACTGATTTCAGATAAGGTCATTGCGGCCGCGGCCAAACTGGGCGCGGTGCTCCGCGGATAAAAAGAAAGGCCGGGCATGATGACCCGGCCTTCTTTTTTCATGCGCTTTCGCGCAGCTTTTTAGAACTTCACGCCAGCGGTCAGAAACAGCTGACGCGGGTTGCCGTAAAATGCGGTCAGCGTGCCTTCACGGCCCAGCGACGCAACGGGCAAACCGTTTCCGCCAAGGATCGGCACGCCCGTCGTCGCATTGCCAGCGATGAAGCTGTAGCCCGAAGTCTTATATTCCTTGTCGAGCAGGTTCTTACCATAAAGCCCAATGCTCCAACGATCGTCAGGCGCGGTGTACACCAGGCTTGCATCGACGAGGGCATAGCCGGACTGATCGATATAGGGGTTCGGAATTTCGAACTGCGTCGTGCTGCTGCGGTACGAAACGGTTGTGCCCAAATTCAAGCGTCCAGCGCCAACTGGCGTCATGTAGGCAAGCGTTGCGCTGGCTGTCCATGAAGGTGTGTTCTGCACATCGCGGAAGGCGGCAACATCGGTCGGGACGCTCGCGATGTTCGAGATATATTGGTCGAACTGCGCATCAATATAACCCACTGCACCCAGCAGGTTCAAACGGTCACCATCATTGGCAACGCTTTCGCCAAGCCGTGCGTTAAACTCAAGCTCGACGCCTTTGAATGTCGCCTTGCCCGCGTTGGACGTGACGCCGCAGAAGGATGGCAGGCCGCTGACGATACATGCGACCGAACCGGGGATTTGCACGTCCTTATAGTCGGCGTAGAAGCCCGCGAGCGCGAAGGTCAGGCCGCCGTCGAACGCATTGCCCTTATAGCCAACTTCATAGCTGTCGACGCTTTCTGGACGGAAGCTCAAAAACGCAGCCACTTCGTCGTTTTCGCCGCGAATACCATTGCCGTTCAGATCTGGCGCATTGGCACCCACGCCGCGCGGATCGAAGCCGCCGCCCTTAAAGCCTTGGCTGAAGCTGGCGTAGATATTGTCGTCTGGCGTTGGCTTAAAGCTGAGCGATATGCGGGGCGTGAACTTTTTGAAATCACGCTGTCCGCTGAAGTTTGTGCTGGCTGCACCAAAGGCGACGCCTGCCCCGCCAAAGAATGGCGATCCGCCACCGAGATAGTTTTGGCGCAGGATATTCGCGGTGCGCTTATCCCATGTGTAACGGCCACCAACCGACAGGCTGAGCTGTTCGGAAAGATCGTACGTAAAATCACCGAAGATGGCGTAGGTTTCCGTATCGACCGCAGCATTGGTAAATGCCGTCAATCCGCTGAGCGTCGTGAACAGGCGCACATCGAACAAGGTATCTGCCGTGGCATCCAGATAATATGCACCGACCATGCCGCTGAACGGACCAGCGTCCACGAGCAATTGCACTTCCTGACTGACCTGTTCGTTGAAATAGCCACCGGGGACGTCAACATCTGCGGCAGGCAGCGCGTCAAAGTCGATGGGCGTCAGCGTGTCATCTTTGCGCCATGCGCTGATGGACCGCAGCGTCAGGGTGTCGGACAGGTCCACCGAAATGTTCATGGCGAGGCCATAAGCTTCGATATCCTGCTTCGGATCAACAAGTCCGCCGCGTGTGTCAAAAACATTGTCCAGCACGGGTGCGCCCGACAACAATCCGGGAATGATGCGATGACCGCCGCGTGGGTCGCTCTTGTCGCGGCTGTAATCGCCGCTGATACGCACCGAAACCGGCGCGCCATATCCGCCAAGCTCCAACGTGCCGCGCGCTGCCCATACGTCCTTGTTATAATTTTCAAGGCCAGTGGTCAGGTTATCGCCAAAGCCGCCGCGTGAAAGCCGTGCGACACTGCCGCCGACGCGAACTATTTCGCCAATCGGTGCGGAGACGGTCAACACGCCGTCGGCCTGATCATAAGTTCCGACCGTTGCGCGTGCGCTCAAGGCGAACTCTTGCGGCAAACGCTTTGTGACATATTTCACAGCGCCGCCGATAGTGTTGCGGCCGTACAACGTGCCTTGCGGCCCGCGCAGAACTTCGATGCGTTCTACGTCATAAATGTCGAGGACCGCAGCTTGCGGACGGTTCAAATAAACGTCATCCAAATAGATGCCGACACCGGGTTCAAAACCCGACACTGGATCCTGTTGCCCGATACCGCGAATAAAAGCCGACAGAGTCGAGTTACTACCGCGCGATGTTTCAAGCGTGGTGTTCGGCGTGATGTTGCCAATGTCGGTCAGGTCAAGCGCGCCACGCAATTCAAGTGCTTCGCCCGAAAATGCGCTGACGGCGATGGGCACATCGAGCAGATTTTCTTCACGGCGGCGGGCAGTGACGATGATTTCATCACCACTTTGCGCGCTTGCAGCTTCTTCTTGCGCCATAACAGGCGCGGTCACTGCCACGCCGGAAACGGCAATGCTGGCCAATAATGCTGCGCGGATCATCGAAATTTTGGTGGATTTCATTGTCACTCTCCTGATTGAAATGCGGGCCTTTACCCATTTCCAAATATGCGTATACTGAAAGTTGAACCATGTTTCAACTTAGTGGCTTTAGGAAGTGTAGCGAATGTCGGTCGAACGTGGCATATCAGCAACAATGACACCGGCTGAAAAAACACCCCGCACCGAACGGGGCCGCAAAACATTGCGTCTGTTGTTGGACGCGGCTGCCGCCGAATTTGGCGAAAAGGGGTTTCACGAAAGTTCCGTCGTATCGATTACGCAGCGCGCCGGCGTGGCGTTGGGCAGCTTCTACACCTATTTTGATTCCAAAGATTCGCTCTTCCGCGCGCTGGTCCGCGACATGTCAGCGCAAGTACGGCAGACGGTAGGGCCCGTGATCGCTGCGGAGCCAGACCGTCTTGAAGGCGAGCGCAAGGGCCTGAACAAATTTTTGAATTTTGTGCGCGAGCATAAGGAACTGTACCGGATTATTGACGAGGCTGAATTTGTCGATCCGCCAAGTTATCGCGCGCATTATGAAAATACCGTCAACGGATATCTCGCCAGCTTGAAAGAAGCCGCGGCCAAAGGGCAAGTGCGGGACGATGTCGAGGAGGTCCATGCGTGGGCCATTGTCGGCATGAACGTGTTTTTGGGGCTGCGTTTTGGTGTCCTTGATGAAGATCGCGATGCAGCTGAAGTTGCGACTATTGCCGCCGACCTTCTGACAAACGGGTTGAAGCGATAATCAATCATCCCTAAGCCGCGCGGTATGACGCTCAACCGCCGAACCTTTGCCATTATCTCCCACCCCGATGCGGGTAAAACAACGCTGACGGAAAAGCTTTTGCTTCAAGGTGGCGCCATTCACTTGGCAGGCGAAGTAAAGGCGCGCGGCCAGGCACGCCGTGCGCGTTCCGACTGGATGAAGATCGAACAGCAGCGCGGAATTTCGGTTACGTCATCGGTGATGACGTTTCAAAAGGACGGCATTGTCTTCAACCTGCTCGACACGCCGGGGCATGAAGATTTCTCCGAAGATACCTACCGGACTCTGACTGCGGTCGATTCTGCCATCATGGTCATCGACGCCGCAAAGGGTATCGAGCCGCAGACACGTAAGCTTTTCGAAGTCTGCCGCCTGCGCAGCGTTCCGATCATCACCTTCGTCAACAAGGTGGACCGTGAAGGTCGTCCCGCATTTGAGACCATCGATGAAGTCGCCGATGCGCTGGCGCTCGATGTGTGCCCTATGAACTGGCCGGTGGGCATGGGCGGCGAGTTTGAAGGCCTTTACGACTTCAACAGTGGTCGCCTGAGCCAGCCGTCGGGCGACAGCAAGGCGTTTGAAGGCAAAGTCAGCGACCATGATGGCCTGAATGCGACGAGCCTTGAAGATGTACTCACGCCCGCGGGCGTCGCGCGGCTGCGCGAAGAGGCGGAACTTGCCCAGGCTGGATATTCCGAGTTCGATCTGACCGCGTTCCAAAATGGTGACCTAACGCCTGTTTACTTCGGCTCCGCGCTGAAAGAATTCGGCGTGATCGAGCTCATCAACGCGATCGCCAAATATGCGCCGCCACCGCGCCCGCAACCCAGTTCGAAGGGTGATATTGATCCGTCCGAAAAAGAAGTCACGGGATTCATTTTCAAGGTGCAGGCCAATATGGATCCGCAGCACCGTGACCGCATCGCGTTCATGCGGCTATGTTCCGGCACCTTCAAACGCGGCATGAAGCTGACCCCATCGGGGCTTGGCAAGCCGGTTGCGATTCATTCGCCGATCCTGTTTTTCGCGCAAGATCGCGAAATTGCCGACAGCGCAGAACCCGGCGATATCATCGGCATTCCAAACCACGGCACCTTGCGCGTCGGCGATACTTTGTCCGAGCGCAATGACGTGCGCTTTACGGGCCTGCCCAACTTTGCGCCGGAAATTTTGCGGCGCGTTGTGCTGCGTGACCCCACGAAGACCAAGCAGCTGCGCAAGGCGCTGGATGACCTGAGCGAAGAGGGCGTCATTCAGGTATTCTATCCGGAGATCGGCTCAAACTGGGTGATTGGCGTCGTCGGGCAACTTCAGCTCGACGTTCTGATTTCGCGGCTTGAGGCGGAATACAAGGTCGATGCGTTTCTGGAGCCCGCACCTTATGACACCGCCCGCTGGCTCATCGGGTCGGATACGGCGCTTGCACAATTCATCTCGTTCCATGGCGGAAACATGGCGAAGGACCGCGATGGCCATCCGGTATTTATGGCGCGTTCGTCATGGGATGTTGGCTATCAGCAGGAAAAGCATCCGGACCTGAAATTCAGCGCGACCAAAGAACGCTAACGCCAGACAGCAACGCCATAGGGTTCGATATCCGAACCGCCGATAACAAACTCTGCGCCCGCCGGTGCAGGGGCGCGCGCGCTAACGCTGTCCAGATTGAACGCAAACGTCAGTTCACCGCGGCGGCGCAAGCGCAGCGTGGGCGGCAGCGGCGTAATCTGCACGTCGGCCTCCGCACATAAATCGACGAGCAAGTTCGTCAGAAAGGCATCGTCCGTCAGCGTCGCAAGATAGATGCTTCGGCCAGCCCGCACCGCTGCCGGTGCCCCGTCTTCATAGGTTGCGATGATGTCCGCATCGCCCACTTCAATCGTCTCGCGCCAACGGCCGCTTTCATATTCCGCGCCTTTATACGCAATGCTGCCCCCGCAATCCGCGCGCAGCGTTTCGACCGAAGTGACTTTTATCGGCACAAGTTCACGCAGCCGTCCGGGCGGCAGGCCTTCGCTCATCGAGAACTCGGCGGTTTTCGCGCCCGCGCGTGGCCCGAACAGCAATATGCCATCGCTCGCCTGCAACGCATCGAACGCGGCATCGTCAACCACCGCCATGGTCGGTACGATGACCAGTCGATAGCCAGCCAGCCGCGCGTCGCCTGCGGACACAAAGTCGACATCCACGCCCAGGCTACGCAACGCGCGATAATATTGGAAGACGACCGCATCATAGCGATAGCCAGCACCTTGCCGTTCAATATCGTCGACCCAGCCGGACACCGGATCAATGACGATGGCGACAGGGGACTTCGCCGCGACAACGGACAAGTCGCCCAGCCTTTGCATGTCCGATGCGGCCTGTTCCACTTCCGCCCATGCCGCGGCGGGCATGTCATCGGGCCGTCTGAGCCCGGCATGCATTTGTTCTTGCGCAAAGGGCACTTGCCGCCACCGGAAATAGGCCACGCAGGCCGCGCCTGCGCAAAAGCCTGAAGCGTCCAGTGCCGCACCATGCCCGGCGCAGGACGCGGATTATGCGGCGCCCAGTTTACCGGCCCGGGCTGCTGCTCCATCACCCACCACGCACCTTTGGATAGCCCGCGCACCGAATCAAAATTGAGCGCCGCCAAATCCGGATGCCCCGTGCGCATGAACGGTTTCCATTCATCAGCCGATGCTTTGGCCATGAGCTGATCGGAAAAGCCGAGCGGATAATTGTCATAGCTGACAAAATCGAGGTCGCGGGTCAGCGCGGCATTATCGACGCCCGTTGTTGCTGGCGGAATGATATTATGCGTCACCCACTGGTGCGGCGCGGCGTGGCGGCGAATGGCCGATATCATGACGTCATGAAAGCGGACGACCTGATCCGAAGCAAAGCGCCGATAGGCCAAACGATGCGCGGGGTTGGTTTCGCACACCGTGAAAAAGGGCAAGTCGATCTGGTCAAAATGGTCATATTCCATCGACCAGAACACATTACCCCACGCCGCATTCAGCGCCGCAATCGTGCCATAACGTTGCGCACAATAGACCCGGAATTTTTCCAGCGCCGCGGGCGATGCGCTCATGGTCGTATCGTGGCAGCACAATTCATTGTCGGTTTGCCAACCGGCCACATGCGGATGACTGCCATAACGCTGCGCCATCGCGGAAGTGATACGTTCCGCCTGCACCAGATAGGTTTCGCTCGCAAAGTCATAATGGCGGCGCGATCCGAAACCACGCACTTGGCCGGAGTGAATATCGACAGGCAAAATGTCGGGATATTTTTCGCACAGCCATTTGGGCGGCGTTGCCGTGGGCGTTCCAAGCACGACTTTCAGTCGGGCCGCGCCGAGCACGTCGATCGCGCGGTCCATCCACGCCCAATCGAATATGCCTTCAGCCTTTTCAATGCGGCCCCACGCAAATTCGCCAATCCGGACATAACGCAGCCCAAGATCATACATTCTTTGCGCGTCGCGCCGCCAATGATCCTCGGACCAGTGCTCGGGATAATAACAGACACCTAACATGCAGATTTGTTTAGCGCCCAACCGACGGCTGGCAAGCCCAGGTGCGCATTAGCCGTGGCGCGCCGGTCGTGCATGATGCCGAATTTGGGAACATCCCACGCTGTCGATGGTTGTCTTCAAACAACAAGGGTACTTCAATGACGTAAGGCAACTGTATCCTCGCACAATGGCATGAAAGAGGAACAGGCATGGAAAATGTAGGCCGCGTCCGCAATATTACTGACTTGGCGCATTTGGCGGGCGTCTCGCCGGGTACTGTATCCAGAGCTTTGGCAGATTCGCACTTAATTGCGCAGAAAACCCGTGACCGTATTCAAGCGATTGCGCGAGAGCACGACTTTCGCCCCAACGCGCTCGCACGGAACCTGCGGACGAGACGAACAGGTGCCATCGCCGTTGTCATTCCCCTCACGCAAAATGGTAAGCCGCAACCCCGGGATTCGGAGTGTTTGTCGCTCTTGGCACCGATCAGCGCGGCATTATGTGCCCGCAACTATGACCTTTTGCTGCTGACCGCAGATGAGGTTGATGCAAGATGGCTGACCCGCATGGCGGACTCCGGCCGCTGTGACGGTATGTTGATATTGGGATATCCTGAATTGCCTCGTGCATTGGACGATGACGCCGTTCAGCATCCCGTCGTTACCATGTCCGATTTGCAAGCTGGAAAGGGCGCACAAGACGACGGGGAATATCTTGTCACTTTGCTGCTACGCCAAATCACCAACTCTGTTCCGCACATGCATCAACATGTTTCCGATCAGCCGCAAGGCAGCGTATCATGACTATAGTTGCGGGAAGTCCGATGCGTGTCCGTGATAGAACGCGGCCATAATTCATATATTCTGCCATTTTATCGCCACGACTAATGCCTATGTAGGGTCAAACAGGTTCCGACAGGCAGATTGATACGCGCATGAGTGAAATGTTACTGACCCCGCACACACAGGTAGACGGCGCCATTTCTGGCGATGATCTCGTCGGCCGTGCAGCGCGTCTTAAACAGGTTCCTGATGACAAAGCGATGCTGCGCGCGGTTGCCGAACTCACGCGGGATCTTGCCGCGCCGAACCCGCGCATTTTCTGGTCGGATTTCCTTTTGTCAGCGCTGGTTGGCTATGCCGGACTTGCGGTGGCCATCATGTCCGGAACCCTGTGGGTTCAGTGCGTTGCGGCTTTTGTCTCTATCCTTGGCCTATATCGCGCCGGCGGCTTCATTCACGAAGTGACCCATGTGAAGCATTCCGCGCTTCCCGGTTTCCGCTTTGGCTTTAACGCCGTGATTGGTGTGCCCCTGCTCGTGCCATCTTATATGTATGAAGGCATCCACAACCTGCACCATGCGCGCACGCGTTACGGCACGGACCAGGATCCCGAATATCTGCCATTGGCGCTGATGAAACCATGGACGCTGCCTGTGTTCATCATCGTTTCGTTGCTCGCGCCAATTGCCTTGCTGTTCCGCAACGCCGTGCTTGCCCCGCTGTCGCTGTTCATTCCTGCGCTGCGCAAGGTCGTGGTCGAACGTTATTCAGGCCTTGCGATCAACCCTGCATTCCGGCGCAGACCCGCCGAGGGCGAGGCACATCGCAACTGGATCGTGCAGGAAACCGCCGCAAGCATCTGGTCGATTGCGCTGCTGACGGGCGTATTTACGGGTTTCATCGCGCTTCAGTCTTTCCTCATCTTCCTTGCCATCGTTGCCAGCGTCGCCGTGCTCAACCAAGTCCGCACGCTTGTCGCGCATTTATGGGAAAATGATGGCGAGCCGCTGAGTGTGACCGCGCAGTTCCTCGACAGCGTCAACGTCCCGCCCCCCGGCCTGCTGGCAGAGCTTTGGGCACCTGTGGGGCTGCGTTACCATGCATTGCATCACTTACTGCCCAGCGTGCCTTATCATGCACTTGGAAAGGCGCACAAACGCCTGACCGCACAATTGGCACCCGATTCGGCTTACCACCGCGCCAATTATGACGGGCTTGCCGGATTGGTATATCGTCTTGCGCGCAGCACATTGGTGCGCGGCAGTTAAGTCGCCAGAATTAGGGTCAGGCCAAAAACGCCTGACTTAAGCGCGCCGTAAGGCAATGACTGGCGATGGCCTTTCAAGCTCCGCAAGGCACAAGGCACCGACGATGCCCGCATCCTGACCAAGGGCTGGTTCGCAAACAAAATATTCGGATTCAACGTCCTCAGGTGCATAATCACCCAGATGGTTCAACATTGCAGCGCGGGTTGCTTCAATCAAGCCGGGGGTTTTGCACACGCCGCCGCCCAGAACAATGCGTTGGGGCGACAAGGTGAGCACAAGGTTCGCGCACAGCTGTCCCAAATATTCGGCAATCAAGTTATGCTCTGCACTGCCAACGGAAAAGTGACTGAGTGACTGCCCGAAGCGCGCCAATATCGCTGGACCAGCGGCGAGACCCTCTGCACAACTCGTGTGGAAACGGCAGCATGAGGGAACTACATCGTTGCGATGCCTTTGCAACGCGATATGGCCGATCTCTGGATGAAGCAGCGCGGGAAGCGGTTGGCCGTGGCAGATGATCGCTCCGCCGATTCCGGTTCCGACCGTTAGGTATATGCCAAGATCATAGCCTCTCAACGCCCCTAAAGCAGCCTCGGCAATACCCGCCGATGCGACATCGGTTACAATATGAGGGGTAAGTCCAATGGCTGAGTTTATAGCTTTAGCAAGATCGAAATTACTCCATCCCGGTTTGTTGGTCTGCAGCAACTTGCCATAATTTTGTGCCTTTGGGGCCACGACAATTGGGCCAAATGCGCCAACGCCCAGCGCTTCAATCTGCCCGATCCCGTCGCGATGCGACCGAAAGAATTCGGCGATTTGAGGGATCAGATATTCCGGAGCGATCGTTGGCAAGCTTGTTCGTTCCAAAATTGTGCCATCGTCATAGCCAACCGCCACCAATGACTTGGTGCCGCCCAATTCAATTCCGCCCACTAGCCGTTTTTTAGGCATTTGCGACCCCACTTTCCTGCTGGGCAATGACGCGTGCAATCATGGGTCGAGCCAAAAGCAACGCAACGACCGCTGCCAGATAAAGCCCGGCCATCATGGCAAAACCAGCAGCAAGGCCCGTATACACAGCAATTGCCGGCAAAACGACGGTAGTTATCCCAGCACCGATAAAGCCAAGCATGGTCATAAGCCCTGCGGCCGTGGCGCGCGCCTCGGCGGGCATCACATCATGCATCGCGGCGTAGATGCAGCCGTCAAAAAGGCCTTTGCCAAAACTGGTGGCGAACAGCAGAAACCCGACCAGTGGAACCGACGTAACCAGAGGGAAAGGTAACAGGAACAGCGCCGCGCATGTCAGTCCAATGGCCAGAACGGTGAAACGCCCGATGGAAGTTTTGGCGGCGAATTTATCCGCCATGAAACCCCCAACCAACACCGAGAAAAAACCCGCAGTCGTGATCATCACTGGACCCACGAGCGCGCTGTCCGCTAAATTCAGGCCCAGAACGTCGTGCGCATAGGTGTTGCACCAGTTAAGCACCGCAGAGGACGCAGCGGTCGCGAGAAAAAATACGCCACATAATAACAACGCAGCGGGATTTTTGAGGATAACTCCAATTGGCTCAGCGCGCTTGATCTCTTTTGTCCGAACCTCTGCCGGCGCATCGTCGCGCAGCAATTTGAAAAGAATGGCCATGACGACAAACCCAAGCGCCGCAAAAATAACAAATGGTGCCGACCAGCCATAACTGTCGGCCAGCTTTCCCGCGACCCACCCGCCAATGCCGCCGCCAGCAAATACGGCTGTCTGATGAAAAGAGAGCGCACGGCTACGCATGCTTGGCTTGTGCCATGCACTGATCAATGCCGTCGCGGTCGGATAATATGTAGACTCGCCGATGGCGACGAGCGTCCGCATGCCCAAAAGCATCGCAAACCCGGTGGCAAAGGGCATAATGCCGGTAGCCATGCTCCAAAAGATCAATCCAAAGATGATCATGTTCCTGCGTCGGACGCTGTCACCAACCCTGCCGAAAACAAAGGCGCAGACGGCGTAAGTCCAAAAGAATGTAGTATCAATTATGCCCAACTGAATATCTGTGATGTCAAAAGCATCACGCAAAAGCGGTTTCACCGAATTTAGGATCGATCGGTCTGCGGCATTGAGGAAGGAGACCATCCACAGCAGGCCAATCAGAATCCATGGATAATTATCGGGTGCAGGTTTGCGCTGTGCTTCCGTCATGCCATGTCCCCTTTGCTGCACCAGGCCAGCCACATAGCTGCCGTCCATGAAAAATCTGGTCCGCCGGAGCCACTGCCATCTTCGGGACTAAAACTTTCATAAAATCCGGATTTTTCTATCAACCGCGCGCTATCGCTGCAGATCCGGTCGGCCCATGCATTATGGCCCGCCTCTGCAAGACCCTGTGCCACCATATAGCTGACGACCAGCCAGATCGGGCCACGCCAGTAGCGCTTGTGATCATATGCACGGCTTCCCGCTTCCAAACTTGGAACCAAATAGGTCGCGCTGCCAGTGATGCGTTCAAGCGCGGCGATTAAACGGGCGCGCTGCGTGCTATTTCCAACCCCGGCATAAAATGCGAGGAAGCTGGCGTTCGTTACCAAGCCGCTGCTTTGGTCGGTGGTGGCATCACGGCTGCAATATGCGCCTGCTTCTTCGTTCCAGAGCCAGTCCATCCCTTTTTCAGAAAGCGCAATCCGCGCCTCAAGTTCCGCAATGACCGCTGCGTCACCCATTGCTTTTGCCATAGCCAGTAAATCACGGTTCGCGCGCAGCAATTCCATCGACATACCTACATCGATCATGCGGAATGGCCCATTGTCAGCTATTTCACGGTGGTTCCAGCCACAGTTGCGACCAAACTGCAAAATCGCGACATAGCGGTCATATTCGTTTTGCGTTGGCCGCATGGCCGCATCGACATGTCCGGTGTCCCGGCGTTGATAATCGCCGACATGCGATGTGTCGACACGCGCCAGTGCATCGTCCCATTCGCTGCTGTTGTCACGCCCGGTTTCCCAGTTGTGCGTCACCATTACCAACCCGTTCGCTTTGGGATCGCGAAATGCATGAAACCAGCGGTGGCTTTTCAGGCAGGCATCATACAGCCGGCGCATACGTGGGTGCGCCGGGTCAGCCCCTTCATCTTCCCATAATTTGCGCACAATGGTCGCAAGAACAGGCGGCTGGGTTATGCCAGAGGTCGCGGGCGTCTTTCCCGTCGCCCAAACCGACGGCCCGGGAAAATAGCCGGGATCATCCTTATGAAAAATGATGTGCGGGATCATCCCGTCATCCCACTGGCCCGAAATCAGTGTTTCAATTTCTTGCCATGCGCGATCCCGATCAAATTCCGCAAAGCCGAGCGCAACAAAGGCGGAGTCCCAATTCCACTGATATGGATACAGCCCATGCGTAGGCACGGTGTAGCCGCCACGGTCATTGCGGATCAGGATGTCGCGTGCTTGTGCGTTCAGGTCGGTCATTGGGGGGATCCTTTCACGGCGATCATTCGGATGTCATTTACGTTGGTCCGGGTCGGGCCGGTAATGATCAGACCGCCCAGTGATTTGAAAAGATCATAGGTGCGGTTACTGGCCAGCGCTTGGGCACAGTCGGCGTGCGCGGCCCATGCGGCATCTATGTAGCCACCGGCATTATCCTCACTGCCGTCAATGCCATCGCTATCGCCCGCAAATGCTTCAATTGCAGCGGACGGGTCGATCGCGGACAAAAGCCCCGTAAGATATTCAAGATTGGGCCCGCCGCAGCCATCTTTGCGGGCGCCACTGACGGTCAATTCGCCGCCGGACAACAGCAGATGCTTTCCCGGTTGCTTGATCCATTCCTGTGCATGCATTGCGTGGGCTTTGCCTGTCGTCGCCGCATCACCCATAAGTCTCTCGCCAAGATTGATAACATTCCAGCCATCGGCGCGCGCGCACGCAGCAACTGCATCAAGAGCGTGCGAATTTGTGGCCAGCATGTGCACGGGATGCACGGGAACGTCTGGCGGACGATTGGCATGGATCGCATCCATTATGTGCGGCGCGACGTGCCAACCTGAATCTTCCAGTATGGCGATGGCTTGTTCAGGAACGAACGCGGCAGCGACGCTTGGTCCCGATGCGATTAACGCCGGATCGTCATTGGCAACGTCAGAAATAACATATGTCAAAAGCTCCGCCCCGCGCGCGCCGGCGACTGCGGCCAACCGACCGCCCTTGACGCGCGAGAGGTGGCGGCGGACAAGATTTATATCCTGTATAGGGGCACCAGAACGGACCAGATGGTCGGTCATCGCCTGTTTTTCAGCAAGGGTAATGCCGGCAGCAGGCGCACAGAGCAATGACGAGCCTCCCCCGGATATCAGAAAAAGAACGCGGTCGCCTTGCCCGGCAGTCAATGCCAGTTCCAAAAGCCGCTCCCCTGCCTCTAGGCTTTGGTCATCAGGGACCGGGTGGCGCGCTTCTATAACCGCTACACCCGGTATTGAACGGCCAACGCCGTGCCCGTGCCGCGTGACCACGCAACCCGTTATAGCACCCGATAGATGACCAGCTGCAACATCGGCCATCTCCGCCGCAGCCTTTCCGCAACCCAAAATTACGGTTTTGCCGACAGGTGCACTTTGCGGCAGAACAGCAGGCAAAGTAGATTTAGCACCAGCAGCTGATATCCCGGCAAGGAAATAGCTGGTCAGAAGTGCCATCATATCGCGCATTGCTCTGCTCCGCTATCTTACCTCACGCCGTGCCGCCGTAACGAAGGTCGGCGGCACGGACGCATTGGCAAATAGCCGTTGTCAGAAATCAAAAGTCAATTTTGCAGTGATCCGGCGTGGCAGAATGGGGCGTGCATTGAAATACGCTCCTGTACCACCGGTCTGGATAGCACCTGCGCGTGGATTGCCTTCGGCTAAGCCTTGCGAGTTGAGGAGGTTCCAAACGCCGACGCTGAACCGCAGCTTGTTTTCTGCGCCCAGGCTATCAAATGTGTAGCCCGCTTCCGCTCTCCAGATGCTGTAAGCAAACAGCGGCACATTGTTGCTGGCATCCTGGAACGTCTTGCTTTGATGGTTCCAGAATACAGAGGCATCAAATCCATTTGTGTTTACCTGTGCACCAACGTTGGCGAGCATCTTGGGCAAGCGGTCAGGACGCTTGCCGTTAATGGAGGTCGGGCTGTCACCCATGAACTTCGCGTCTTGATAGGTAAAGTTACCCGACAAGGTCAGATAATCCGTTGGCTGGTAGTTGCCGTCCAATTCAATGCCGAAGGTGTCGGATTCTGTCAGCAGCAACGATGGTGTCAGATTTGCACCCACGAACGATACCGAGGTCCGCTTGCGCAAACCGGTGTAGAAGGCGGCGGCATAACCGCGGAATGCACCGCTACGGACCTTAACCCCTGCTTCAACCTGATTGACGGGCTCAGGCTCAAAGAAGACGATGTCGCGGTTTGCGGAGTTCAGCTGACCATTTGTTCCCTGTGCTTGTGGGAAGAAGTAACCCGCGGACGCATTGGCATAGAGGTTCACATTGTCGGTGAGCTTATACAGGCCGCCAACAGCAAACGCCCAAGCGGTGGTGGATGCCTTACCGCTCCGGAACGCACCCGTGCCAAAGGTCATATTATTGATCGGCGCACCGGCCACTGCATTGGTGGCAAGTGTTCCTGCACGGCTGGCCGTCACTTCGATCCGGTTTTCGATCGTTGCGCGTTCCACGCGTGCACCAAAGTCCAGCGTCCAGCGGTCGGCTTCAATCTGGTCAGCAAGATAAATTGCGCGCTTGAATGCGCTACGCGTTTCTTGCGTATAGGCAGAAGGCGCCTGAATGATCCCGTTGACCGTATATTGTTGACCGTTGATCGCCAGATTGACCAGCGTTGGGTTATTGTTGAACTGTCCGAGATATTGAACGGTCCGCTGATTATTGTTCGCTTCCGCCCGCGACATGAAGCCGCCTAAAGTCACGGTGTGATTGAGCGACCCTGTGTCAAAGCTCTTGATCAAATTGACTTCCATCGTCGCATCGCTTGTTGGGCGCTGACGATCATTGAAGGCATTGGCATATAGGATGTAATTTGACGGCAGAACTGCGCCAGTTTCCACATCGGTGAAGACGGCTTGGCTAAGGGTCGCGGTCGGCGCTACGCGCGCCAAAAACTGCGCTTGGGTTTCAGGCGCAGCTGGGCCGATACCATTGCTGAAGAAGTTGGAAGCCGATTGATAATCTGACCATTTCAGCTTGGAGTTGATTTTCCAGCCATCGCCAAATTCCTTGTCAAAGACGGCATAAATCGATCCGCCCTCAGTCTGGAAACCATCTCCTGCGCGGAATTCCGTCGCACCTTCGGGGGTGTTTACCCGAATGCCGTCAACAGCGCTGGAGTTGGTTGTGAATACCGTTTTGCCATCATTGCCGTTCACCCGCTTGCGTGTGGTGCCGTCCAGCGGCACAGGCAGATAGAAATTGGCGCGGTCGTCGATATAGCTACCATAAAGGGCGAACGATCCCGATCCATCGGCGAATTCATGCTTGATGTTCCCGCGCAAGGCGAAGCCTTCGGTCGGAATGCCTGTATCAATTGGGCCTTCATCATAGCGGTAGAAGCCTGATACCGCCATATATGTGTTTTCGCTCAGCGGGCCCTGATAGGCAAAGTCGCCTCTGTAGCGATTATCTTCTGCGACCTCGAGTTGGAACGTTCCGTGCGGCGTGTCCGTCCCAGTCTTGGAAATATAGTTGATGATGCCGGCTGTCGAGCTAACTCCAAAGAGGTTCGAAACGCCGCCTTTCACAAATTCAAGCCGCTCAATGCCCAAATCATTACGGGCAAAGAAGTCGAATGCTGATGAATTGAGGCCGAATGCGCTGAGCACCGTCACGCCGTCATAATTGATCGGGGTAAATTCGAACTGGCCACCTGAGGGAAGGCCACGGACGCGGAAGTTGGTCGCAACTTCACCGCCGCCGCCTTCGGTCTTCAGGCCAGGCAATTGTTGCAAGATATCGGCCTGACTGCCTGATCCTGTAAAAGTGCGGAGATCTGCTTCGTCAACGAGCGCGATCGACAGAGGTGTGTTCTGGGCACTGCGGTTGGCATTGGTGCCGGTGACAACGATCTCCTCATCTTTGGATTGCGCGTCATCTTCGGCTGCAACAGCCGACTGGGCGTAGGCAATGGATGGCGTTAACGCCAACAAAGATACGCTGATCATGGACACCCGAAGGGCGGAACGTGCTTTCATGAAACCTCTCCTCTGATTTGGGATTCGCTTCGATCCCAATTTCGAATCGTTCTGTAATCGTTTCCAAAATTAATACAACCCACAATAGGTATTATTCAGAGTTGTATGTTGCACACACAGCAAAATCTTGTCATTCTGCGGCCATGGCCAGCACGAAAATTCGACCAAATCCCTTTCATCTCCCTTCCGAAAGCGAATCCCGCATCTTGGGCTATGTTTTGCGGCAACATGGCGCGACCCAGCCGGAAATAGTGAAGGCAAGTGGCCTATCGCAGCAAACTGTCTCGCGCTTGGTAAATGACTTGGTCTTGCGCGGCGCGCTTCGGCTTGGCGATCGTCGTTCAAATGGGCGACGCGGACAGCCGCGGATTGAAATAGAAGTCGCGCCGGATCATGCATATTCACTGGGTGTGGCGCTGATGACAGACGCTATGTCGGTCTTGCTGATGGACTTTTCCGGCAACGTCGTTGCCTATGATTATTTGGAAATGCCGGTAATGAACCGGAAAGCGGTGTTTGAACGCTTGGGCGATGTAACAAGCCGCTTTCTCGCCACCCATGCTATTTCCAAAGACAGCGTGGCTGGCGTCGGCATTGGTATTTCCGGATATTGTCTCGATGGCAAGTCACGGTACAATCCGCCGCGTGCGCTGGATGACTGGGCGATGGTGCAAATTGATAGCTTGTTTAGCCAAGCGCTCGGCATGCCGGCTTGGGTTGAAAATGACGGTAACGCCGCCGCCATTGGCGAGAGCTTTCTTGGTGCCGGACGGGTGTTCCAAAATTTTGTTTATGTCTTCATTGCCGCGGGTATTGGCGGCGGGGTCATAACCAATCATAAATTGTCGCGGGGTGTGAACGGCAATGGCGGTGAGATCGGTTTGGTTCTTCCCCGCAATATGTTTCAAGAGCCCAATTTAGAAACGCTCTTACAATCCGTGCGTCGACATGGGGTCGAAGTCGGCGGCATTTCCGCTATGCTCTCCGATTTCAATGTCGAATGGCCCGGCGTGGGTGAATGGATCGAGCGCGCCCGTGACCCGCTTTCGCTCATCGCCTCGTCTATCGCCGCGTTATTAGACCCCGAAGCGATCGTTCTCGGCGGTCGTTTACCAAATGCTTTGGCGCAGAAGATCATTCCGGCCATCGAATTATATGATGACGCAAGGCGGTCAGAGCCGCGCCCGCTTCCCAAAATTATGATTTCAGAAACGCAGGTTGACGCTTGCGCTATTGGCGCCGCGATGATGCCGCTTGAGCAGCAATTCTTTTCCACGATGTTATGAGGGCCACAATGTCTCTTACGCAAGACCAGCGGGATTTTTATTCTACACATGGCTATATTCATGTCGCAGGCATGTTCAGCATTGAGGAATGCGCCACGTTTCGCGGCGAAATCCATACCCTTGCACAAAGGTTGGGAAACCCTGATGCGACGTGGGCAAGCGTCCGCAGCACGGGCACGAAGATCACCCATTGCCATGATGTCCAATTCGAAATTGCAGCGATTACGCGGCTGCTAACGGACCCACGCCTCACCGGCGTTGCGCAGGCAATCATTGGCCAAAATGTGCAGCTTCATCACACCAAAATGTTTATCAAGCCGCCCGAAAATGGCTCCCCATTTCCCATGCATCAGGATTATTATTATTTCCCCCATGCCGGCACGTCGATGACGGCAGCCATCATACACTTTGATGATGCGCCAATCGAGAAAGGGTGCCTACGCGTCGTGCCCGGATCGCACCAGCTAGGACCATTAGAACCGGTTGGCGAAGACCGGCATTTGCCAGGCTACGCGATTGAGGACGCAACGCCGATCCCGGCAAAGGCCGGAGATGTCATTTTCTTCAACTATCTGCTGATCCACGGCTCCGGCCTCAATATATCTGAGGAGGCCCGCACAACTTTGCTCGTTCAAATGCGCGATCCGGAAGATAAGCCAATTGTGGACCGGCATTTGTCGAGGGGACAGGGCATGATGCTTGCTGGCGTCAACCCAATGCGGTCAACTCCGTGAGACATTAAGTTCGATGTCTTAACAGAACGCATCGTTTTGATTGAAGACAGTCAGGCCGGCTTTGGGCAGCAAAAGCACTATCATCTAAAGCTTTGAAACGGGAGCGGGCGAAGGTATTCGAACCCTCGACCCCAACCTTGGCAAGATTCAGTCCGATGAAACTTCCGTTCTAAATCAGATTGTTATTTGCCCCTTGGAAAATCCGAACACGGTCCGAATATTTATAGTGCAATGTGTTCAGAAGGCGTTGTGATCAATAGCGGTCGCTGTGCAGAACAATTGCCGATGTCAGTCTTTGGGTCATAATTGGCCACACTAATCTGCGCGTGGATACCGGGTGCAGGCCATTAGGTCGACCGGGTCGGCGTACATCTCTGGCCGTTGTTGGCAGAAGCCTTCAATCAGGCAAGAGAGGAACCGGCGCAGATGTGTTGGGCGCGCATAAAAAATGGATGACCCAAGACGCTTCAACGGAACGACAGCTTTCTCACTCCGCGAGATAGGCGGCTAGCCCAACGGTCGCTGCAGCTGCGATCAGGGCAAGATAAGGCAGGAAGCCGGCTTTCGGTTGCACAACTGGCTCGTCTAAAGCCAGATTGTCGGCCCCTGTTGAGGTCGGAAATTGCCCTTTGTCCTGAATATAATGACGGAATGCAAAAACGGGAATGATCAGCAAAACAGCCAAGAGGCCGTTGCGCAGGGTTCCATCGCCCCACACATTTGCACCGGCGCCCATCCAAGCCATATTTACAAAACCAAGGACAGCCCCTGTCGCGAGCAACCAAGTCGGGCAGCGATACGGCCGGTTCCAGTCACTCCGGTCAATTCGGTGAATCCATCCAGACTGAAGGTTGAGGAAGTTGAAGACAAAATAGCAGACGTTTGAAATCATCAGCACCGCGAAATAATCGGATGCAAGCAGGAGCAGGATGTTAAATACCAAGTCTGTCCACATCGCCGCGGTTGGCGCGCCGTGGGCATTGACCCGGGAAAGGTAACGCGGAAACCAGCCATCCACCGATGCCTGATACAAGGTGCGTGAAGAGCCCATCATCGATGTCATCACAATCAACAACAGCGCGAGGACCAGCATCACGATCAGTAGGTTGCCGACAACAGCGCCTCCGCCCAAAATTTTGGCGAGCGCATTCGCAACACCCGATCCATCGTAAATCGTCGGATCAAGCATACCCTCCAGCCCCAGCGATGCCTGAAAGACGAGTGGCACGAGCGTGAAAATCGCCATGCACAAAAGGCCCGATGCAAAAATCGCACGGGCGGTGTCCTTTGCCGGATCACGGAATTCACGCGTGTAGCAGACCGCTGTTTCAAAACCATAGGTTGACCAGCCCGCCCCGAACATAGCGCCTGCCAGAAGCGTGAGCCCTGCCGCATTCCATGTTCCAAAACCAATATCCCCGGCAGCATCGCGAACCATCGGCAAGATTGGGAACAGGTTCTCGGTTGGTAGATCTCCCGTAATTAGGGGGATTATGCCGACAAGCAACAGCGGCAACATGCAGGCGATACCAAGGATTTTTTGGAAATGCGCCGCGCGTGCAGCACCATGATGCTGCAGTGCAAAAGTCAGCAGCAAGAACCCTGTCGCAATGATAGAAACAAGATTGATCCGAAGATGTAGTCCCTCCCGCACGAAATCGAGCGGGAGAAGGTCAAGCTGCCATTGGCGAATTGCAGCGTCGGCAGGAAATAGGCTGGCCATGACATAGCCTGCGCCAAGACTTGTCCCGAGAGCCAACACAGGCGACCATGCAAGCCAATTGCACCACACGGAAATCGGCGCAATGAACTTGCCATAAGGAAGCCATCCTGCAGCGCCGTAGACCGATGCCCCGCCAGACTTATTTGGATAAAGCCCGGCAATTTCCGCATAGACGAAGCACTGCATAAAGCCCATCAGGATGGAGGCGATCCAGATCACCCAACTGGGCTGGCCGATCATTGTGGCGATGCCGCCCATGGTCAGGAGAACGCCGGCGGGCACCCCGCTCGACGCCCAGAAAGCATCCTTCCAATCAAGTTGGCGTTGCAACTGCATTGGGCTTCCCGCCTGTCCTGTGCTCCCTACCGCCGCCGTGCTCGCCACCGGTTTTCTCCCCCCGAGAATGCAGGACCAACCGCTGAAAATAGATCAGGGGTTGGCCCAAATTTTTCCTGCGCTCAGCGCATCAATTGCCGAAGTTATAGCGAACCGTGAGACCCCAGGTGCGTGGCTTGGCATATACGCCCAACGTATCCCCCCAATAGAGCGAACCATCGAAAGCATAGACGCGATAGGCACGGTTAAAGAGGTTGTTCACGAACACGGCTACGTCGACCTTCTCATCGGCTGTGGTGAAGCCAAGGCGGCCGTTGGCAACGCCATAACCGCCTTCGCGTTCCACGGGCGCGCACATGACCGTGAAGCACATCTTGCTCTGGAAGATCGCATCGGCCTGAACCGAGGCCGTACCACCTGCCAGCGCGAATTCATAACGTGCCATGGCACTGCCTGAGAGCTTTGGCGCTTGCGGAAGTTCATGCGTCACAACCGTAACGCCATCCGGCAGCAGTACATTCTTAACTTCGCTGTCTTGCAAGGCACCGGCGAGTTGAAGGGTTAACCCCGGGGCAGGCCGCGTGGTGAAGTCCGCTTCAATGCCTTTGACGGTGGCCGGAAGGTTGCGGACAACCTGCGTAAACCCGACCTGCACAAAGGCCTGATAGTTTTTATAGTCGTAATAGAAAGCGGCGACATTGAACGTCGTCCCTCGCGCCAGCGTGGTTTTCAAACCAACTTCAAAATCGTTCAACGTCTCAGGCTGATAAGCCAGATTGTTCAGCGTATCGACCAGCTGTGATGGGAACGGTGTTCCGGTCGAAAAAGTGAATCCGCCCGATTTTGAGCCACGGTTATAGCTAGCGTAAACCAAAACATTGTCGCTCGGCTTATAGTCAACCTCTGCACGCGCGGTGACACCGCTGAAATTAGGCGAGGCGGCATCTGGCGTAATGGTCACGCCAGATGTGCCGGCACCATAAGTCCATGTCCCGGGCGTGTTGGTTCCCGTTAGATCGGTGTAGGATATGCCATTTGGTCCAAAGCGAAGCGAAAGCGCGTAGAGCGGCAACGTGTGAACCGCAGCGTAATCCCCGACCTTGCGATCATGCCAATAGCGCAAACCACCAATCAGCTTAAGCTGATCGCTGACCTCATATTCATTCTGGGCAAAGATGGCATAAGACGTTGTCTTCTGCGTGAAATTCACGCTGGGATCATAGCCAGCGAACGGCGTTGCGTACTTCGCCTTGTACTTCCCATCGATAATCATACCAAAGGCGCCGACCGTTAGGAAATTGCGATCCGATGTTTTGGAAAGCCTCAATTCCTGCGAATATTGGTTCACGTTCGCATCTTGGAAGAACACGGTGCCTGATCCGTAACATGTCAGCGCCGTATTTGGCGCTGGGCATGGCGCAGTTGCTGCCGGCGTGACATTTTCAACATACGGGATTTCGGGCGGACCATTGCCGCTTTCGATGTAGAATTTATCGACGTGCTGATAATCGGAAATTGAGGTCACGTCGAAGCCGCCGACTTCAGCATCAATCCGAAGCGTGCTGCCAAACAGATTTCGGTCGACATAAGCATCGCCCGTACCAGCCGTCTTCCATGGGCTGCCGCCCTGCGACGCTGCGATTTCCGGATTGAAATAGCCATTGCCGGCCGTCCCGGTCACACCCCAATAAGAACATGTCGCCGTCGGCGCGAGGAACTCGCCCTGAAACTGCGCATTGGGGCAGGCAGGGCCATAATTATACACCCCGGCCTGACGTTCCTTGTCCGCCTGCGAATAACGCAGCGTCAGCTTCGCCTTAAATGCAGAGCTGGGATGATAGTCGAAGATTCCCCGCAAAGCCCAGTGGTTGTTCGCCCCCCGGTCCTTCTCTCCCGGAGTGATGTTCTGCATATAACCATCGTCACGATCAAAAATGCCGGAAACGCGAGCGCTCAAAACATCGCTCAATGGTCCCGACATGGCCCCTTCAACCTGCGTCTGGTTGTAACGACCATAAGTTAAGCGGACATAGCCATCCAAGACGTCAGTCGGTTGGCTGGAAATAAATTGCACGGCGCCGCCGGTGGCGTTCCGCCCGAAAAGCGTCCCCTGTGGACCGCGCAAAGCTTCCACCCGTGCCAGATCGAAGATCGGGAAACTCGCCGTTGTGATCGAACTGGCGTAGGAATCATCCTGATAGACGGCAACTGGCGGCTCTTGCTGGTCCCCATAGTCGTTCTGCGACACACCGCGCATATTGAAGACAACCTGCGATGAGGAATACGCATTATATTTCAGGTTCGGGATCGCCGAAACAACGTCAGTAGCGTTTGTGATATTACGGTTATCAAGGTCGTCCTTGCTCAAAACCGAAATTGCGATGCCTATGTCTTGCAACTTCTGTTCGCGCTTTTGCGCCGTAACAATAATTTCGGTGCCATCAGCATCCTCGGCGATTGGCGCAGACATTGTCTGCGCAGCAGCCACCTGCGCGGTTGCCAACGCAACCGATAGAGCGGAACCGGCAAGCAAGAACCGCCCAAGCTGAGCCGCGCGAAATGAATCGTTCATCAAAAATCCCCCCCGTTGTAAGCTACACGCTGCAGTTATCTTTCGCCTGTTAGCGCGAATTTTCTCCTTAATTAACCATGATAAGCATAATGTTAGTGAGTGCAAGCCGACAGCTTTGGCCTGCGACAATTTTCAACCCTGCCTGTCGGACCAGGCTCACCGTACGGATGAGCTGCTCATCCGTTTTTACGCGCAGCATAGCTGTGGAGCTTGGGAATTGTCGTCATTTAACCCGGCCACATCCCTTTTAGGATTCACTAAAACGATGCATTTCCGAAATTTGTGGATGACTGTTCTAATTAGACTTAGTGTCACCTGCAGCAGCGAAGGCTACATCGCCTAAAGCATTGAAATATTGGAGCGGGCGAAGGGATTCGAACCCTCGACCCCAACCTTGGCAAGTGACCGGTCCACAGCAATATATTGATATAACGCAATAATTATGGACTTGTCCAAATCCGTTTATGTTACGTTTACAAAAACCGGCATTGCGACCCTAACAGAACCCGATTTTGCAGCGCAGAATTTTTGCCGGATTTTGGTTGAAAACTTTTCAGAATTTCCTTGGCGATCTTAATGAAAACAAGTCCCCGCTAAACCACGCTTTAAGCAAGGTGAATATGGGACCCGTTTTGAAGGTCGCGCTTGACTGTCACACATTGGGCGATAACTCTCTATCCAAATTAGATAAACGTGGAGAACGGGGATGAAGGTGAATAAATGGGTCGCAATTTTGGCGACTGGTTCAGTGTTGGCGGTAGCAGCACCTGTCAGTGCGCAATTTGGGGGACTGGGTGCCCTGAAGAAGAAGTTGGAATCTGCGGCGAAGGAACTGGAAAAACCCAAAACTCAACCTGCGCAAACAACACCTCAGTCTATTTCTAGTCCGTCGCAGGGTGGTTATGCCACGCCCACTCAAGCATCGCCACCGCGACCACGTCCTGTCGCGTCAACAACTCAAAGCAACTCAGCAAGCGTCCCACCCGCGATCCCTGCTCCAACAATTCAAGGATCTCTTTTGGGGCAATGGGTCCCAAGTGACACGGACCGCTTGATGATAGATGAAAATGTCCAGACCATCGAAAGTAGGAGCATGACGGGAGGGGACGGGACGTATCACTGTTCAATAAGTCCTGCGATAACATCGTCTAGTTATGTGGGAACTAAGAGTTGCAAAAGTGAAATGGATGAAAGCGGTAGTTCTGATATAAAAAAATTTCGTATGAGACTGGTCGAAGAAAATACACTTATCTTGCAAGATGACGGTGGATTGGAAGAAAAATGGTTCCGTTACCCAGAAAACTACACAATAAATCAGGGTATCTGCCAACAGAATGAAACGAGTCTTTATACTGCACGATTCTATGCCAACGGAATGGACTTGGAAAATGATCGAAATTCGAAAACACTATCTATTTGCACTGATTCAAAATCACCTGTGGATCCACTAAATGACGTCACGCAAATTATTTATCGGTATGGCACTTATGAAAAAGAAGAAATTAAAATCATAAAATCATCATCAATGCCGATAAATTTGAGTGAGTGGGAGGAATACAAAAGCAGCGGTCTTTCTCTAGAATTCACCTCTGGGGACTATAGTTACGACCTTCGCGTTTGCAATGGTGGGATGTGCGCCATCGACTCCTTAAGAGTATCAAAGGGAGGCAAGGTAGTTTCTGAAAAGGTAGCGGAAGCGGAATTGCAAAACTATCTCGGTTACTTCGCGTCCACCCTCGACGATCTCAAAGCACGCAATGTTAGTGCCTTCAATTTCACCCGCTGAACGAAACCGAGCGATGCGCCGATTCGACGCTGTGCAACCTTGGAAGATTCAATGGTTCACAGCGCTTATCGTGTCTCACAAGCAGCATAAACCGTGTTCGGACTGACCTTCACCTCCGCGCAAATCGCTCGGATCGCGGCACCGTTTTTTCGCATCCAACGGATCTTAGCAATTTGCGCTTCTGTTGTGGGTTTACGCCCAAAGCGAACACCTCGCTCCTTCGCCTTCCTGATCCCAACGATCTGACGTTCCTTGCGGATCGTGTTTTCAAACTCGGAGAAGATGCCGAGAAATTGGAAGAACATCGATCCCATCGCGGTGCTGGTATCGATTGCCTGCTTGTATGAGAAAATGTCGATCTTGAGGTCCTTGAGTTCATTCAGAACTAGGACCAGATTTTTCATCGAACGACCAAGACGATCCACTGACCAAACCAAGACCTTTTCAAACTTACGCCAGCGAGCATCCCGCATCATTCGCTTCAGTTCTGGGCGATCCTCGGTCTCCTTGGTTCCACTGACCTTTTCGCTGTAGACTTCGACCACTTCCCAACCTGAACGATCAGCGAGTGCCCTCAATTCCTCTAGTTGCCCTTCGTAGTTTTGATCCACTGTGGACACGCGAGCATATATGGCGACTTTCATCCGTCCGACCCTCGTTATTCAAACTTTAGAATTAAAATCGATAACTGGGTGCACACAGATCGAAAGAAAAAACGTTTCATTTTTGGCAGATTTTAGTCGGTTTTTGACGGACTAAAAAATAACGATATGCTGACCCTTAATGATCGGGGATTTGGCGACATGAAAAAGAATACAGGCATTTTTGCAGGGGAGGGTTTGCAGGTCGTTGGCGGCATAGCGCAATTGGCGGTGCTGCTCTCGATTGCCTTCTCAGTCGCAATTCCCCTTATATTGTTCATTCTGCAACTCGCTGTTGGGTTGATTGGTGTGTCCACTGAGACGTTGGACCCCACGGGAGAGGTGTTTCAACCGTCCATCTTCGTCGCCGCAGTCCTCTGTGCCGTTGTTTTGGCATCTTGGGACAAGGCAGTCCGATCGGATTGCAGATTGAGGGAGGAGGAGCGGACACGGATCTTGTTGATGTTTTTGATGGAGCGTCACAACCTTGTGCTTCCTGATGACGTGGAGCAGTTCCAACACGATTTGGACGGTTACCAAACAGAAGCAAGTCGAGCACTCGAGATACATCGGACTGTTGATTGTCGTTGAGAAGTGACCCGTTAGGGGCATAAGTTTTCACTGAGATTTGACCCATGTTTGAACCACACCCTGACCGACCGGTTGGGGGGATGAGGAGTGATCAACATGGATTTATT
>Ga0187845_1000003_pt1 | contig 134250 bp, 124 predicted proteins | sample SpaLakP09_SKY_68_FD_134515 | JGI IMG/M metagenome (GOLD analysis project Ga0187845, IMG submission 134515) | Oligotrophic lake water microbial communities from Sparkling Lake, Wisconsin, USA - SP09_SKY_68 | ecosystem: Environmental > Aquatic > Freshwater > Lake | place: USA: Sparkling Lake... | reverse complement strand
GGTGATCCTGCTCGACGAAGTCGAAAAGGCGCACCCGGATGTCTTCAACGTGCTGCTGCAGGTGCTTGACGACGGTCGCCTGACCGACGGCCAGGGCCGCACCGTGGACTTCAAGAACACGGTCATCGTGATGACGTCGAACCTCGGTTCGCACGTGATCCAGGCGATGTCGGGCGAGCCGCAGGAAGCGATCAAGGGAGCAGTCTGGCAGGAAGTGCGCACGCATTTCCGGCCCGAGTTCCTGAACCGGATCGACGAGGTGGTGGTGTTCCACGCGCTCGACCAGAAGAACATCGAGTCGATCGCGAAGATTCAGCTGCAGCGTCTGCAGGCGCGCCTGGCGCGGATGGACATGACGCTCGACATCAGCGAGAAGGCGCTCGAAAAGATCGCCAGCGCGGGTTACGACCCGGTGTTCGGCGCCCGTCCGCTGAAGCGCGCGATCCAGCAGCAGATCGAGAACCCGGTGGCAAAGGCCATCCTGGAAGGCAAGTTCGCGGCCAAGGATGTGGTGCCGGTGGACTACGTGGACGGCGAGTTCACGTTCGGACGCATCGTGCATTAACGCCGTACGCACCCGCGTCATGCAAGGGACCTCTTCGGAGGTCCTTTTTTTTCGTCACAATACGGGCTTGCGCGATTTCCCAACCGGAGCGATCTCATGGCTCAAGGCGAGCACAAGTATCACGTCAATGTGGAATGGACCGGCAACCGCGGCACCGGCACGTCCGGCTACCGCGCCTACGGCCGGGACCACACGATCCGCGCGGGCGGCAAACCGGACATCGCGGGCTCGTCGGATCCGGCGTTCCTTGGCGACGCTGCGCGCTGGAATCCCGAAGACCTGTTGGTGGCATCGGCGTCAGCCTGTCACAAGCTCTGGTATCTGCATCTCTGTTCGGACGCCGGTATCGCCGTGGTGGCTTATGTCGACGAAGCCGAAGGCACGATGCGGGACGGCCCGCAGGGCGGACAGTTCACGGAAATCGTGCTGCGCCCGCGCGTGACCATTCGGGCGGGCGATGACGCCGACCGCGCGGCGCAGCTTCATCACGTGGCGCACGAGAAGTGCTACATCGCGCGTTCGGTCAATTTTCCGATCCGCTGCGAAGCTGTAATCGAAGCGGCATCCGCGTGAATGTCTGATTGCCAACGCTGGCAAAACCCTATGTGCGCATAAGACGCTTGTCTTATGCCGCACATGTACTAGTCTGGACACATCGTTGACATATCCACGATCAGCACCGTGACGATTCCCCGCAGTGTCCTGACCAACTCGTCCTAGCCTTTCGCACCGAGCCCCCCGCATCCCGCGCAGGATGCGCGGTGTTTCCCCATTCCGCCGCAGCCTTTTTCCGGACACTCACCGCCGGTGGATGGCGTTCGTCCTTACGAAGAAAAACACCTCGACAGGCGCCTGCCGCATTGCCCCACGCCTGCCGTTCCAACGATCGATCGCAATCCGCGCCCCAGGCGCTTCTTGAAGCTGGAGGAATCATCGTGTTGCAAAAACGGAAGGCCCCCCTGGCCGTGGCGTGCGCTGTCGCGAGCGCGCTGCTGGTCATTTCCTGCGGCGGCAGCGACGACAACGGATCGACGCCCACTACGCCGACAACCCCGACGACCCCGCAGGCCGACAACAGTTGCCAGGTGCTGGCCAGTAACGGCAGCACCGTCGTGGTGGGTTCAAACCAGCCCGGCGATCCCGCGCTGCCCGAGCCCGCCACCGGCTATCGCACCGGGCTCAAACCGGTCTACGCGAAGACCTACATGGTCTCGACGTCGAACGCCTATGCCAGCGCCGCCGGCTGTGCGGTGCTCCAGAAGGGCGGCAGTGCAGCCGATGCGGCCGTGGCCGTGCAGGCGGTGCTGGGTCTGACGGTGCCGGAAGCGACGGGCATGGGATCGGGCGGGTTCATGCTCTATTACGATGCGGCCGCCAAGACGATCCAGGCCTACGACGGGCGCGAAAGCGCGCCGGCCGCCGCCACGGAAAACTATCTGCGCTATGTCGACGACGCCACGGACACGAGCCTGCCAAAGCCCAACGCGCGCGCCAGCGGCCGGTCCATCGGCACCATTGGCGTGCCAAGGCTGATCGAACGCGTGCAGAAGGAACACGGCAAGCTGGCGTGGAAAGACCTGTTCGGCGATGCGATCTCGCTGTCCACCAACGGCTTCCCGATCGGCGGCCGGCTGGCCCAGGCCATCGCATCGAACGCGACGAATCTGAAGCGCGATCCCGAGGCGACGGCGTACTTCTTCAACGCCGACGGCACGCCCAAGGCGCTCGGCACGATCCTGAAGAATCCCGCCTATGCGAATACGCTGAGCGCGATGGCCGCGCAGGGCGCCGACGCACTCTACAAGGGCCCGATCGCCAACGACATCATCGCCAAGATCGGCTCGACCGTAGCTGCCGATGGGACGCCGACCACGCCGGGCAAGACCACGCTGGCCGACCTGGCCGCGTATGAGGCCAAGCTGCGCACGCCGGTGTGCGTGACGTACCGCGCGTACTGGATCTGCGGCGCGCCGCCGCCGACTTCGGGCGGCATCACGGTGGCCGCGGCGATGCAGATTCTGGAGAACTTCGACATGGCGTCGCTCAAGCCGAATCCTGTCGATGGCGAAGGCGGCAAGCCGACGGTCCAGGGCGTGCATCGGGTCAGCGAAGCCGAGCGACTGGCTTACGCCGATCGCGACAAATACGTCGCGGACACCGATTTCGTGCCGTTGCCCGGCGGCACGTGGGACACCATGCTCAACAAGACCTATATGCAGTCGCGCGCCGCGCTGATCGACCCCGCGCATTCGATGGGAACGGCCACCGCCGGCAACCTCGGGCCGGTGCCGCTTGGTGTGTCGTCGCTGATCGAGCATGGCACCAACCACTACTCGATCGTCGATGCGCAGGGCAACGTGGTCAGCGCCACCACATCGGTCGAATCGAGCATGGGATCGTTCCATATGACCAATGGCTTCCTGCTGAACAATCAGCTCACCGATTTCAGTGCGGCGCCAACCGATACCAGCGGAAATCCGATTGCGAACCGCGTGCAGCCGGGCAAGCGTCCGCGTAGTTCGATGGCGCCCACCATGGTGTTTCGCAAGGCTGCCGATGGATCGATGGGTGACTTCCTGATGGCCACGGGATCGCCGGGCGGCGGCACGATTCCGCAGTACGTGGTCAAGACGCTGGTCGGCGTGCTCGACTGGGGACTCGACGCGCAACAGGCCTCCGGGCTGGTCGATTTTGGCGCCAGCAACAATCCCACCACGACCATTGGCGGCGAGCATCCCAATATCGACATCAGCAACGGCGGCAACAACGATCCGCTGATCACCGGACTGAAGGCGCTCGGACACACCATCTCGACCAGCGCGCAGTCGAGCGGCGTCAATACGATCCTGCGCACCCAGACCGGTGGGGCGTCGGTGCTGCAAGGCGGTACCGACCCGCGGCGCGAGGGCGTCGTGCTCGGCAATACCTTTACGCCGTAAGCGCCGTATAGGCGTCACCAGCCAGCCGCAACGCCGCGCGGCTGGTTGCCAATTGCAACAGATTGCATGGGTTTGATCGGAATCGGTTGGTGATTGACTTGTGTCAACCTGTTGAGGCGTGCGGCTGGCTACTATCACATCCGTCATGGAGATGCGGGGGCGCTCTTCATGACTTGTCTACCCGTTTCCGGAATGGAAACTTGACCCGCAGCGCAACTCCGGCACTGCGGGTTTTTTCTTTTTGGCGTGACGTCATGCCTGGCCCACTCGGGCGCAGGATCCCGGTCCAAATTCTGACGCCCCCTGGCCGACCCGCCTCGCCGTCTTCGGGCATGTCGATATTTCCGCGCGATCTTATGCGGAAAACGTGCTTGGATCGGCGAAACCATTCGTTCCGTTCAGATAGCCGCGCCGGTAGCCTTTCTCCCTGACAAGAAGCCAAAGAAGCCCCGTTGCGTTGCGACGGGGACATTTCACGACATCTCTGACGGGAGCATCTGAACATGATTCGCAAGCTGGCCATCGGCCTCGCAGTACTGTCCGCCCTCGGCGCCGCCCACACGGCCCTGGCCAATACCAGTCTGCTCAACGTGTCGTACGACCCCACGCGCGAGCTGTATGTCGACGTGAACAGCGCCTTCGCCAAGGCATACAAGGCGCAGGGCGGCGATACGGTGCAGATTCGCCAGTCGCACGGCGGCTCCGGCAAGCAGGCGCGCTCGGTCATTGACGGACTCGACGCCGATGTGGTCACGCTGGCGCTGGGCTACGACATCGACGCCATCGCCGAAAAGGGGCTGATCAAGCCGGACTGGCAGAAGCGTCTGCCGCACAACGCCTCGCCGTACACATCGACCATCGTGTTCCTGGTGCGCAAGGGCAATCCCAAGCAGATCAAGGACTGGAACGATCTGATCAAGCCGGGCGTGCAGGTCATCACACCCAACCCCAAGACGTCGGGCGGCGCGCGCTGGAACTATCTGGCCGCTTGGGGCTACGCGCTGCGCCAGCCGGGCGGCAACGAGGCCAAGGCCCGCGAGTTCGTTGGTGCGCTGCTCAAGAACGTGCCGGTGCTCGATTCGGGCGCGCGCGGCGCCACCACGACGTTCGTCGAGCGCGGGCTGGGCGATGTGCTGATTGCGTGGGAAAACGAGGCAATTCTGGCCATCAAGGAACTCGGTCCCGAGAAGTTCGATATCGTCGCGCCGTCGGTGTCGATCCTAGCCGAGCCGCCGGTGGCCGTGGTCGACAAGGTGGTCGACAAGAAGGGCACGCGCAAGGCCGCCGAAGCCTATCTGCAATTCCTCTACACCGACGAAGGCCAGGAAATCGCGGCCAAGAACTACTACCGTCCGATTTCGGAAAAGGTGGCCGCCAAGTACGCCGCCAACTTCCCCAAGGTGAAGCTGTTCACGATCGACGAGGTATTCGGCGGCTGGGCCAAGGCCCAGAAGGCGCACTTTGCCGATGGCGGTTCGTTCGACCAGGTCTACCAGCCCGGCAAGCGATGATCGCGACGCCGGGGCGGCCAGCGCTGCCCCGGCGCCCCTGAAGAAGGAGTCCGCCATGTCCGCTGCTCGCATCGTCCGCCTCGCAGTGTCTTGCATCGCCCCGGAGCGATGTCCCGCCTGATCTGAAGATTCCCCACGCATGACCCCTGCGATGCCGCGCGAAGGCGCCGGCAGGGCGTCGTGCCGCCACAGATTTCATCGCCATCGCCTTGCACGGACCCGACATGACCACTTCCAGAACCGGAACACTTGCCCGCCAACCTGCCTCGCTGCGCCGCCGCCTGATCCTCGGCGCACTCGTGATCGCCACCGGCGTGATCTACGGCCTCACCGCCTCGCCGGCCCGGGCCCAGTCGTCCAACACCAATCCAAAGCTGCTGCGTATCGGCTATCAGAAGTACGGCACGCTGACGCTGCTCAAGGCGCGCGGCACGCTGGAAAAGCGCCTCGCGTCGCAGGGCATCAGCGTGAAATGGACCGAATTCCCGGCCGGCCCGCAATTGCTCGAAGGGCTCAACGTCGGTGCCATCGATTTCGGCACGGTCGGCGAAGCGCCGCCGATCTTCGCGCAGGCCGCCGGCGCGCAACTGGCCTATATCGGCAATGAGCCGCCCGCGCCCACGTCCGAAGCGATCGTCGTGCCGAAGACGTCGACGCTGAAAAGCGTGACCGATCTGCGCGGCAAGCGCGTGGCGCTTAACAAGGGCTCGAATGTTCATTATCTGCTGGTGCGCCAGCTTGAAAAGGCCGGAGTGGCCTGGAGCGACATCCAGCCCGTGTACCTGCCGCCGGCCGACGCCCGCGCGGCATTCGAACGCGGCGCGGTGGACGCCTGGGTGATCTGGGATCCGTTCCTGGCCGCCGCCGAAAAGCAACTCGGCGCGCGCGTGCTGGCCGACGGCCGCGATGCGAGCGGCCGGAACGTCGTCAGCAATCATCAGTTCTATTTGGCCTCGCGCCCCTACGCGAATGCGCGGCCCGACGTGGTCGAGGCAATCCTTGATGAACTGGCGCAGTTGGGCCAGTGGGCCGAAAAGCATCCGCACGACGCCACGCAGTTCCTGGCCAAAGAGACCGGACTCGACACCAACGTGCTGGCGCTGGCCGTCTCGCGCTTTTCCTATGGCGCGAAGCCCGTCACGCCCGAGGTCCTCGCCGAACAGCAGCGTATCGCCGACGCGTTCGTGACGCTGAAGCTGATTCCCAAGCCGATCAAGGTGGCCGATGCCGCATGGGCGCCGCCGGCACAGCAGGCGCGGCGCTGATCCACGCCATCGCCCATCCCGACCACAACAGGTAACAGGCACACGAGGCACGACATGCAAGTTTTCTGGTTTATCCCCACCCATGGTGACAGCCGCTACCTTGGCACGTCCGAAGGCGCGCGCGAGGTCAACTTCGACTATCTGAAGCAGATTGCCGTCGCGGCCGATACGCTCGGCTACGAGGGCGTGCTGATTCCCACTGGCCGCTCGTGCGAAGACCCGTGGGTGGCGGCGTCCGCGCTGGCCGCGGTGACGCGCCAGCTCAAGTTCCTGGTGGCAGTGCGTCCGGGGCTGATGACGCCGACGCTGGCCGCGCGCATGGCCGCGACATTCGATCGCATTTCGGGCGGCCGCTTGCTGGTGAATCTGGTGACCGGCGGCGATGTCGCGGAACTGGAAGGCGACGGGCTATTTCTCGATCACGCGGCACGCTACGAGGCGTCTGCCGAATTCATCCGCATCTGGCGCGATGTGCTGGCGGCCAGCCACGATGGCGGCGAGATCAGCTTCGAGGGCAAGCATCTGCATGTGAAGGGCGCACGCGTGCTGTACCCGCCGGTGCAGCGGCCGCATCCGCCGGTCTACTTCGGCGGGTCGTCGGACGCCGCGCACGATCTCGCCGCGCAACAGGTGGAGACGTATCTCACCTGGGGCGAGCCGCCGGCGGATGTCGCGCGCAAGATCGCCGACGTACGCGCCCGTGCGGCGAAACACGGCCGCACGGTGCGCTTCGGCATCCGGCTGCACGTGATCGTGCGCGAGACCGAAGCCGCCGCGTGGGCCGCCGCGGACGAACTGATTAGCAGGCTCGACGACGAAACCGTGGCGCGCGCGCAGGCCGTATTCGCCAAGATGGATTCCGAAGGGCAGCGACGCATGGCCGCGCTGCATGCGGGCGGGGCCAAGCGCACGCGCGAGGCGCTGGAAATCAGTCCCAACCTGTGGGCCGGCGTGGGTCTGGTGCGCGGCGGTGCGGGCACGGCACTGGTCGGCGATCCGCACACCGTGGTCGCGCGCATGCAGGAATACGCGGACCTGGGCATCGACACATTCATCTTCTCGGGTTACCCGCATCTGGAGGAAGCGTACCGGTTTGCCGAACTGGTATTCCCGCTGCTGCCGCGCCAGTTGCGCGACAGACTGCCGGGGCAGGTGCTATCGGGCCCGTTTGGCGAAGTCATGGCCACCGGCATCGTGCCGCGCGCCTCGCAAAGCTAAGGCGGCGATCATGGCGAACTTGGAATCCGTGTCGCAACCGGTATCGACATCGACGCGTGGCCGCGGCGCGGCGCAGGCGGTCGCGCCGTGGATCGTGCCGGTGCTGCTGATCGTGGCTTGGCAGGGCGCATCGCAACTGGGATGGCTGTCCAGCCGGGTCCTGCCCGCGCCGCTGGCGGTGGTGGAAGCGGCGTGGGGTCTCGCGGCATCCGGCGAACTGTGGCGCCACGTCTGGGTCAGCACGTGGCGCGCGCTGATCGGGCTGGCCGTCGGTGGCGGGCTGGGCCTGCTGCTCGGTCTGCTGACTGGCACGTTCCGCACCGCGGCCACACTGCTCGACAGCACGCTGCAGATGGTGCGCAACATCCCCACGCTGGCGCTGATTCCGCTGGTAATCCTGTGGTTCGGCATCGATGAGACGGCCAAGCTCTTTCTGGTGGCGCTGGGCGTGTTCTTTCCGGTGTACCTCAATACGTTCCACGGCATCCGTGCGGTGGATCCGGCGCTGGTGGAAATGGCGCGCAGCTATGGGCTGTCCGGATGGCGGCTGTATCGCGAAGTGATCCTGCCCGGCGCGTTGCCAAACATTCTGGTCGGCGTGCGTTTTTCGCTCGGGCTGATGTGGGTGATCCTGATCGTGGCGGAGACGATCTCCGCGCAATCGGGCATCGGCTACATGACGATGAACGCGCGCGAATTCCTGCAAACCGATGTGGTGCTGGTCGGCATCCTGCTCTATGCGCTGCTGGGCAAGCTGGCCGATGTGCTATCGCGCGCGCTGGAACGCTTCTGGCTGCGCTGGCACCCCGGCTATCAGGCCGCTTGAAACGCGCCAGGCATCCGGTAGCGGATAGCGGTACGTCTTCCCACTCAGGTCACCGGTAGCGATCCAAAGCGATCCGTTGCGAACCGAGGAGAGATTCATGCAGACACTTTATCCCGTGGAACAGGCCGCACTGGCCTGGCTCGAACGCGATCTGGCTCGCCGCGAGGCAGCGCGTCCCGCAACGCCTCCGACGCCAGCCGAAGGCGGCGTGGCGCTGCGCGTGCAACAGGTGGTAAAGCACTACAACGGTCGCGCAGTGCTGCATGGCGTCGACTTGCAGGTTCGGCCCGGCGAGTTCGTGGCCATTGTTGGGCGCAGTGGTTGCGGCAAGAGCACGCTGTTGCGCCTGGTGGCCGGGCTTGAAAATGCCGATGGCGGCGCCGTCACGCTCGATGATCGCAACGGCCGCGACTTGCAGGACAGTATCCGCGTGATGTTCCAGGATGCCCGGCTGCTGCCGTGGAAGCGCGTGCTGGACAACGTCGCGCTGGGCTTGCCGCGCGAGCGACGCGCCGACGCGCAGGCCGTGCTGGCGCAGGTGGGGCTGGCCGAGCGCGCCGCCGAATGGCCGGCGCGGCTTTCGGGTGGGCAGCGGCAACGCGTGGCGCTGGCCCGCGCGCTGGTGCACCACCCACGCTTGTTGCTGCTCGATGAGCCGCTTGGTGCGCTCGACGCGCTGACGCGCATCGAAATGCAGGCGCTGATCGAATCGCTGTGGCGCCGGCTCGGCTTCACTGCGCTGCTGGTTACGCACGATGTGTCGGAGGCGATCGCGCTGGCCGACCGCGTGGTGCTGATCGAAGACGGCCGCATCGCGCTCGATCAGCCCGTCGCGCTGGCCCGGCCACGCCAACGCGGCGACGCTGCGTTCGCCCGGCTGGAAGAAGCGGTGCTGCGTCGCGTGATGAAACTGTCGCCCGACGCCCCATCATCAACGAATCTTCATGCCGCGGTTGCCGCCTAGCTCCTATCATGAGCCATTGGCCGAACCGCGCGCGTAACGACATGGACCGAGCATGACCATTGCTACCGCACTCGAACGCTATCTTGAAACGCTGCCGCGCGAGCCGGTCCCCGGCCGCGAGCTTTGGCGCGATACGCGCGGACAGGTGCAGGGCCAGTACTTCAATTGCTCGCTGACCAGCGCGTTCGAGCCGCTGGTGACCTTGTCCGGCCGCGACGTCGTGGCGCACGAGGGGTCGATCCATACCTATGCCGAGGACGGCGTCGGCCTGGCGGCGTGGAAACTGTTTGCGATGGCGGCGGACGACGCGTCGTTGGTGTCGCTGGATCGCCTGTCGCGGCTGGTGCACGCCATGAACTATTTCGCGGCGCGCGGCGAGCACAAGCTCGTGCTCAATGTGCATAACCGTTTGCTGGCCGCGGTGGCTGACGATCACGGTGCGGCGTTCCGGCGCGCGCTGGAATCGCTGGGCCTGCCGATCGAGCGATTCGTGATCCAGGTGCCCGCCAGTGCCAACGATGACCTGCCGCTGTTGCTGCATGTGGTGGGCAACTATCGCCGCAACGGCTTTGCCGTGAGCCTGCAGGCGTCGGACCCGGCCGAAGCCGGTGCGCTGATGGCGCATGCGCTGCCCGACTGGCTCAAGCTCGACATGCGGCGCACCTGGACTGACCGCCAACTGGCCGGGCTGCGCGCCAGCGCGGACGGCGCGGGCGTGACGCTGATCGGCCGGCGCTTGCAGAACGACGAGGTCGTCGAGCGTTTGCAGAACGCCGGCATCGTACTTGGACAGGGCGAGGCCGTGGCTGGCGGACCGGTGTCGGCACGCGCCTTGCATGCTCATGATGTAGCTGGCAGCACCCCATAAGCACTGAACAACACGAGCGAGAGAAGGAGAACGTATGGTGGCATCGACACTATCGGGTGGCGGCGCGCGGCTGCAAGTGCCGCGCGGTCTGCAGATCCTCACCGTTCCGGGCTTGCACGGCAGCGGGCCGGCGCACTGGCAGAGCCGCTGGGAAGCGTTGTATCCGGACTGGCAGCGCATCGAGCAGCACGACTGGGGTCGGCCGAGCCTGCCGCTGTGGGCCGAGCGCGTATCCGAAGGCGTGTCCCGCGCGCAGCGCGTGGCAGCGCGCGGGGCGGTGCTGGTGGCGCACAGCTTCGGATGCCTGGCAACATTGCGCCAGGCGTCGCTCGATCCGGTCGGCATCGCCGGCGCGTTGCTGGTGGCTCCCGCCGATCCCGACAAATTCGGCGTCGGCACGCTGCTGCCGACCTGGCGTCTGCCGTTTCCGACCATCGTGGTGGCCAGCACCAACGATCCGTGGATGTCGCAGCGCACGGCATTCAGCTGGGGCACGCTGTGGGGCAGCGAACTGGTCGATGCCGGCCCGCGCGGCCATATCAACGCCGATTCGGACCTCGACGACTGGCCCGCGGGACAGGCGCTGCTCGCCACGTTGCTGCAGCGGATCGACTCCACGGGGCGCATTCTTAACATGGGTGACGGATCAGACACCTGGGAAGCGTCCGCGGATGTCGTACAGCCGGCTCCTTATATCTAAAACGATTAAGAAAATTCGAAAAGATTCGTTCTGTTTATAAGGGCGCATCTTCAAAATTTGTCTCGTAGACCGGCGCCTTATGCGCCGCGATCATAAAGACGAGACGACATGCCTTCCACAATTTCCCTGGCGGACGCGCCCCCGCCCACGGTTCCCGCCGCGCAGTTGCGCCCGGCACCCGCCAGCCAGCGCTATACGGTGCTGCCGGGTTTCGGGCTGTCGCTGGGTTTCACGATCTTCTACCTGACGCTGATCGTCCTGATCCCGCTTTCGGCGACGTTCCTGAAGACGTTCACGATGACGTGGGATGCCTTCTGGACGACGGTATCGAATCCGCGCGTGGTGGCGTCGCTGGAACTGAGCTTCGGCGCGTCGCTGGTGGCGGCGATCATCAATACCGCGTTTGGCCTCGTCGTGGCGTGGGTGCTGGTGCGCTACCGGTTTTTCGGCAAGCGTTTTATCGATGCGCTGGTGGATCTGCCGTTTGCACTGCCTACCGCAGTGGCGGGCATCGCGCTGACCGCATTGTTTGCCGGCAATGGCTGGATCGGCCGCTGGCTCGAGCCGCTTGGCATCAAGGTGGCCTTCACGCCGTTGGGCGTGGTGGTGGCGCTGACCTTCATCGGCCTGCCGTTTGTGGTGCGCACTGTGCAGCCAGTGCTCGAAGATGTCGAGCGCGAACTCGAGGAGGCTGCCGCCAGCCTCGGCGCGACACGCCTGCAGACCTTTCGCCGCGTGATCCTGCCGGCCATCCTGCCAGCGCTGCTGACCGGATTCGCGCTGTCGTTCGCGCGGGCCACCGGCGAGTATGGATCGGTGGTCTTTATCTCCGGCAACATGCCGATGGTGTCGGAGATCGCGCCGCTGATGATCTATTCGAAGCTGGAGCAGTACGACTACGCCGGCGCCACTGCCGTGGCCGTGGTGATGCTGGTGATCTCGTTCGTGCTGCTGCTATTGATCAACCTGCTGCAGGCGTGGACGCGCCGCCATCAGAGCGGCGCCCGCGCCGCGGCGCTGCCTGACGGCAATCCGGAGGTGAACTGACATGGCCGGAGCCGTTTCCCGCCTGGGCGCATCTGGCGCCGCGCATCCGTACGGCGCCACGGGCGAATCCGCCTGGGTGCGCTATACGCTGATTACCGTTGCGGTGCTGTTTCTCGGGCTGTTCCTGTTCGTGCCGCTGGCGTCGGTCTTCTATGAAGCCTTGCGCAAGGGCGTGCAAACCTATTTCGATGCGCTGGTCGAGCCGGATGCGGTCGCGGCGATCCAGCTGACGCTGACCGTGGCGGCCATTGCGGTGCCGCTCAACCTGGTGTTCGGCGTGGCGGCGGCGTGGGCCATCGCCAAGTTCGATTTCCGCGGCAAGAATCTGCTGATCACGCTGATCGATTTGCCGTTCTCGGTGTCGCCGGTGATCTCGGGGCTGATCTATGTGCTGATGTTCGGCGCGCAGGGCTGGTTCGGCCCATGGCTGGAGGCGCACGACATCAAGATCATGTTCGCGGTGCCGGGCATCGTGCTGGCTACGGTGTTCGTGACCTTCCCGTTTGTCGCGCGCGAGCTGATTCCGCTGATGCAGTCGCAGGGCAGCGAGGAAGAGGAGGCCGCCATCGTGCTGGGCGCATCGGGCTGGCAGACCTTCTGGCACGTCACGGTGCCCAACATTCGCTGGGGCCTGCTGTATGGCGTGATTCTCTGCAATGCGCGGGCGATGGGCGAATTCGGCGCCGTGTCCGTGGTGTCGGGCCATATTCGCGGGCTGACCAACACGATGCCGCTGCATGTGGAAATTCTCTACAACGAATACAACTTCGCGGCCGCGTTTGCCGTGGCGTCATTGCTGACGCTGCTCGCGCTGGTCACGCTCGGTATCAAGACGCTGGTCGAAATCCGCGCCGGCAAGGAACACGCACAGGAAGGGCAGCCATCATGAGCATTCAGGTCAGGAACGTGCAGAAGCGCTTCGGCGATTTCGTGGCGCTCGACAACGTCTCGCTGGACTTCGCCGAGGGCGAACTGACGGCGCTGCTCGGGCCGTCGGGCTGCGGCAAGACCACGCTGCTGCGGATCATCGCCGGGCTGGAGCGCGCCGATGCGGGGCAGGTGGTGCTGGCCGGGCAGGATGCGTCGACCCAGCACGTGCGCCAGCGCAACGTTGGCTTCGTCTTCCAGCACTACGCGCTGTTCAAGCACATGACGGTGTTCGAGAACGTGGCCTTCGGCCTGCGCGTGAAGCCGCGCGCCGAGCGCCCGTCGGAGGCCGTCATCCGCGCCAAGGTGAAGTCGCTGCTGGAACTGGTGCAGCTCGACTGGCTGGGCGACCGCTATCCGTCGCAGCTCTCCGGCGGCCAGCGCCAGCGCATTGCGCTGGCCCGCGCGCTGGCCGTGGAGCCGCGCGTGCTGTTGCTCGACGAACCGTTCGGCGCGCTCGACGCCAAGGTGCGCAAGGAACTGCGTCGCTGGCTGCGCCGCCTGCACGACGAACTCCACGTGACCAGCGTGTTCGTGACGCATGACCAGGAAGAGGCGCTCGAAGTGGCCGATCAGGTCGTGCTGATGAATCGCGGCAAGGTCGAGCAATTCGGCACGCCCGAAGCGGTCTACAACCATCCCGCCACACCATTCGTGTTCGGCTTCCTCGGCAACGTGAACCTGTTTCACGGCCGTCTGGAAGTGGGCGATACGGGCGGCCTTCTGCACACCGGCGAAGCCGTGCTGCCGGTGGTCGGGAGTGGGCATGAGACAGCGGGCGATGCGGTGGCGTATGTGCGGCCGCACGATCTGGAAATCGAACGCTATGCGCCGGGGACGGACGGCATCGCGGTGACATTGCGGCGCGCGCTGACGCTGGGCCCGGTTGCGCAACTGGAACTGGAGCGCGAAGACAACCAGGACGTGATCGAGGTGGCGTTGCCGCTCGAACGCTTCCGTCACCAGGGCTTTCGCGAGGGCGAACTGCTGGCGGTGCGGCCGCGCCAGTTGCGCGTCTTCAATCGCAGCCAGACTAACGCGGGACAACAAGGGACGGCCAAATGAATTTTCAGCAATTGCGATCGATCCGCGAGGCGGTGCGCCGCCAGTTCAACCTGACCGAAGTGGCCAACGCGCTGTACACATCGCAGCCGGGCGTGTCGCGCCAGATCCGCGAACTCGAAGAAGAACTGGGCGTGGAGATCTTCGAGCGCTATGGCAAGCGCCTGACGGGTCTGACCGAGCCGGGCCGCGAGATCGTGCGGATCGTCGAGCGTCTGCTTCTGGAGGCCGAGAATCTCCGGCAGGCCGGCGATGAATTCGCGGGCCGCCATACCGGCCGGCTGACGGTGGCCACCACGCATACCCAGGCGCGCTACGCGCTGCCCAAGGTGGTGCAGAGCTTCCGGCGCGAATATCCGCACGTCACGCTGGCGCTGCAGGAGGCATCGCCGTCGCATATCGTGGAACTGTTGCTGACCGGTCAGGCCGACATCGGCATCGCCACCGAAGCCGTGGCCAGCGAGGCCGGGCTGACGTCGTTCGAGGCCTACAGCTGGCAGCACGTGATCGTGGTCTCGCCCGAGCATCCGCTGACGCGCTTGCCCGAGCCCACGCTCGAAGACCTGTGCAATTTCCCGATCATTACGTACGACGCCGGCTTCACGGGTCGCCGCAAGATCGACGGCGCGTTTGCCGACGCGGGTTTGCAGCCCGAGATCGTGCTCACGGCGATGGACGCGGACGTGATCAAGACCTACGCCGAACTCGACCTCGGCGTCGGCATCATCGCCTCGATGGCCTATGACGAACGCAAGGACGCCGGGCTCGTGCGGATTCAGGCTGACCACCTGTTCGAACCGAATACGACCAGCGTGGCGGTGCGCCGTGGCGCCTACCTGCGCGGCTATGCGCACGCGTTCATCAACATGTTCGCGCCGCATCTGTCGCGCGACACGGTGTCGACCGCGCTGGCCGAGGCGTCGAGCCGGATCGCCGTGGCGGCCTGACGTCGCCGAATGGCGCCCGAAATTGTCTGAAACCGCGCGGTTCATACGCGCGTTTGCCGCGCGCGGATCTACCTGCCGGTAGGATCCGCCAACCGGTCGCGCCGCCAGTCGTCAGTTCGTCGCAAGCCGCTTTCCTCGCGCCGCCGTCAGGCGTACATTCCCTCTCATCGCAGCCGCCCCATCCGACCGAATGCATGGGGCGTTGCCTATGCTGCAGTGCATCACAGATTTGCACGCGGCTTGTGGAGCAGAAGGAGGGAGAGAACCATGCGCATGCCAGGCGCGGTGCCGTCGCGGCTCAACATTCTTGCGCGCGATCTGCTGTTCGTGGTCTGCATGAACACAGTCATTGCCGCCAGCCTCAACTATGGGTTCCGGACCGGCGGCTCGCTGGTGCAGAACTTCGTCTATAGCCAATTGATCGGGTTGTCGATCTGGGTGCTGATCGATGTGCCGCGCGTGCTGATCTGGTGGAACGACCGGCCGCGCCGTTGGCCGTTCATGTGCCTGGCAGTGGTGGCCGTGCCGATGGGCGTGGTGCTGGGCAGCTGGGCCACACGCGAACTGCTGAACCTGCCCGAAAAATCGCCGGCCGCCACCGGCGATATGCTGCGCATGTGCCTGATCGTCGGCATGCTGGCATCGGCGAGCATGATCTACTTCTACTGGTCGCGCGAGAAGCTGGCCTATCTGGAACGCCAGGCCGCGCTGGACGCGCTGCAGCGCGAGGAAGCCGAAAAGCAGCTGGTGCGGGCGCAACTGATGGCGCTGCAGGCCCAGATCGAACCGCACTTCCTGTTCAATTCGCTGGCCAATCTCGACGGTCTGATTGCGACCGACCCACGCGCCGCGCGCCAGTTGCTGCAACGGCTGATCGGCTTCCTGCGGATGTCGCTGTCGCACACGCGCGCGGAGCATTGCACGCTGGCGCAGGAATTCGAACTGCTGCGCAGCTATCTCGATATCCAGGGCATGCGATTCGGTTCGCGGCTCGATCACGCCGTGGAATTGCCGGCGGCGCTGGCCGACGCCGAGATCCCGCCGATGCTGATCCAGCCGATTGTCGAAAACGCGGTCACGCACGGCATCGAGCCATGCATGCGCGGCGGCAAGATCCTGCTGTCCGCGCAGCAGACCGCCGACGGCAGCCTGCAGGTGATCATCGCCGACACCGGCGTGGGCTTCACGCAGGGCGCAAAAAGCGGCAAGGGTGGATCGGGTCTGGGCCTGACCCACGTGCGCGAACGCTTGGCGCGTATTTTCGGCGCCGCGGCCAGCATGCAGATGGAGGAAAACGTGCCGCGCGGCGTGGTGGTGCGCCTGACGCTGCCGTTGACGCGCAGCACCGATCCCACTATCGCGCCGGTGCGGGCAGCGCAGGAACCGCCGCGCGCGCCGGCGTCCGCCCACGTGACGCCGGCGATTTCGCGTCCGTGAGGCCGCGGTACGCCGCGCATCGCCCAATTTCTTGAACCGCAGTCCCTGACATTCGCGCCCCCATGTCTCCGACCCTGCTGATCGCCGACGACGAGCTGCTGCTCGCGCGCGTGCTCGAATCCGAACTGAAATCGTTGTGGCCGGAAGCCACCATCGCCGCGGTGGTCCACGATGGCGTGGCCGCGCTGGAGGCAGCGCGCGCGCACCAACCCGACGTCGCCTTTCTCGATATCCGCATGCCGGGCATGAGCGGCATGGACGTGGCGCGCGAGCTGATCGAATTCGACAACCCGCCGCTCGTGGTGTTCGTCACCGCCTACGATCAGTTCGCGCTGGAGGCGTTCGAGCGCGCGGCGGTCGACTATGTGCTCAAGCCCGTACAGCACGAGCGTCTGGAAGCCACCGTGGAACGCCTGAAAGCGCGTATCGTGCTGCGTCATGCCACACCCACCCATGACGGTCGCACCGATGACCATGCCGGCGACGCCGCACCGGAGATCGGCGCGATGGTCGACGCGGACAAGCTTGCGCAACTGCTGCAGCGGCTGGAATCGCTCGACAAGCCGGCTGTCGCGCGCGGCCAGTACTTGCGGTTTATCAAGGCGCTGGTCGGGCAGGAAGTGCGCATCATCCCGGTCGACGAGGTGATCTATCTCGAAGCCACCGACAAGTACGTGAACGTGGTGGCTTCCAGCGGCGATGCGCTGATCCGCACCAGCCTGCGCGAACTGACCCAGCAGCTCGATCCCGACCGTTTCTGGCAGATCCATCGCGGCACCGTGGTCAATATCGATTGCGTGGCCAGCGCGGTCAACCAGTCGCTGGGCCGCCTGTCTTTGAAGCTGCGCGACCGGCCCGAATCGCTGCCGGTGGCCAGACAGTACGCGCATCTGTTCAAGCAGATGTAGCGCGCCATGTGCGCGCCAGGCATGCGACGGCCGGTGGCGCGGAATTTCCTCTAACATGGCCGCTTTGTGCCACTCACGAACTGTCAGAGGAGTCATCGATGAAGCCCGTCACCACCGATCTGTGCGACGCCAATGAATCGCGCCTGGCCGACGGCACCTTGCGGGTGCTGTCGCCGGGGTTTCTCCACTTTGGCAAGCGCGTGGCGTTTGCCGGCCCGGCCGCCACGCTGAAGGTGCACGAGGACAACTCGCTGGTGCGCGCCGCGCTGGAGACGCCGGGACAGGGCAGGGTGCTGGTGGTCGATGGCGGCGGATCGATGCGCTGCGCGCTGGTCGGCGGCATGCTCGGCGAACTGGCCGAAAAGAACGGCTGGGCCGGCATCGTCGTGAACGGTTGCGTGCGCGACAGCGTTGAACTGAACGCCTGCGACGTCGGCATCCGCGCGCTCGGCGTGCATCCGCAAAAAAGCCAGAAGCGCAATATCGGCCAGCCCGATGTGGCGGTGCAGATGCCCGGCGCGGTGGTGCGTCCCGGCAACTGGATCTACGCCGATGCCGACGGCGTGCTGGTCGCCGACCAGCAACTGGAGGCCTGATCGATGCCGCGCGTTTTCGTCTATGGCACGCTGCGCGCAGGCGAGGTCAACGATCTGAATCACGCCGCCGCGCGACACGGCATTGCGCCGCCGACGCTGGTCGGCAGCGGCGCGATCGCGGGCCGGCTCTATGACTTCGGCAGTTATCCGGGTCTCGTGCTCGATCCATCGGCCGGGCCCGTGGCCGGCGACATCTACGACATTCCCGATGCATTGTTGCCGGTGCTGGACGAGATCGAGGAGGTCTATCCCGGGCAGGCCACGCTGTTCATCCGCGAATCCCGGCCGGTACTGTGCGATGGCGTCGCGCTCGATTGCCTGATGTACCCGGTGGCCGACGGCGCCGTGACCGGCCTGCCGCGCATCGATGGCGGCGACTGGGTCGCGTGGCGCCGCGCGCGCGATGCGGCGGCGGCCTAAGATTCGCCGTTTCAAACGCAGTCGCGCGGTATGCGGCGGCGTTAGCATGGGCGACGATGACATTCGATACTGTCGATGCCCGACGCCATGACTCTGCCGATTTCCTCGCGGCCATCGCCGCTCGCTTTTCATATCCAGACAGGCACAGTGCGGCTCGCCGCCTCGGCGTGGGGGGACCCAAGCCATCCCGTCGTGGTGCTGGTGCACGGCTATCCCGATAACAGCCACGTCTGGCACGGCGTGGCGCAGGCGCTGTCCGAGCGTTTTCATGTGATTGCCTACGACGTGCGCGGTGCGGGGGCCTCGGACGCGCCGCCCAACGTGTCCGACTATCGGCTTGAACGCCTGGCTGACGACTTTATCGCGGTGATCGACGCCGTTTCGCCCGATCGCGCCGTGCACCTGGTCGGGCATGACTGGGGATCGATCCAGGGCTGGGAATTCGTCACCGATCCGCGCCTGTATGGGCGCATCGCTTCGTTCACGTCGTGCTCGGGGCCGTGCCTCGATTACGCCGCGATCGCCTTGCGCGGCGCCGGCCGGCGCTCGCTCCGGCAGTGGGGCGCCACGCTGCGTCAGGCGCTGGCATCGTGGTACATCGTGTTCTTTCATCTGCCGAAACTGCCGGAATGGAACTGGAAGCTCTGGCTCGGCCGAAGCTGGCCGTTCTGGCTGCGCAAGACTGAAGGACTGTATGCGCCGGCCAATCCCACCCAGACCGCCGACGGCGTGAACGGGCTGCGGCTGTATCGCGCCAACTTTCGCGTCCGCCTGCGTGCGCCGCGCGACAGACGCGCCCATGCGCCGGTGCAGATCATCGTGCCGCTGCGCGATCGCTATGTGCGGCCGGCCGTGACCGAGGGATTCGGGCGTTGGGTAGCGCATCTGTGGCGCCGTGAAGTCGATGCGCATCATTGGCTGCCGCTCTCGCATCCGCAACGCATGGCCGCCATGATCGGCGAATTTGTCGACCATCTGGCCGGCGCGCCCGCATCGACCGACCTGCAGGCCGCGCGTGTGAATCCCGAGGCTGCTGAAATTTCATGATGCGGAAAGCTGTTTTGTTTCGCAAAAACATGTCGGTGCGCAGCACAAGCTCCGTTTCTCATGATGGAAGACTCCCTTCCACATCGTGGCATCCGATCGGCAACTCATTGAAAGTAAAGAATAAAAAAACGAGGCCTTGACCACAGTTGGCGCTGTTGCGACGCGGGATCGTTCCCTACACTCTTATATAAGACACATGACTTGAGACGCTGGAACCACAGCGTCGCCTCGGTCTCCCCGGCAACGGGGCCGTGTCGCAAATTTCGAAGCGAATCCCTGGCATTGCTATCAGGAGAGTGAATATGACTACGCGCCAACAACAGATTGAAGCCCTGCAAAAGGATTGGGACACCAACCCGCGCTGGAAGGGTGTGAAGCGCAACTTCACCGCTGAAGACGTGGTCCGCCTGCGCGGTTCGGTGCAGGTCGAACATACGCTGGCTCGTCGCGGTGCGGAAAAGCTCTGGCACCTGCTGAACACCGAGCCGTTCGTCAACACGCTGGGCGCGCTGACCGGCAACCAGGCGCTGCAGCAGGTCAAGGCCGGACTCAAGGCGATCTATCTGTCGGGCTGGCAGGTCGCTGGCGACGCCAACCTGGCGGGCGAAATGTATCCGGATCAGTCGCTGTATCCGGCCAACTCAGTGCCGATGGTGGTCAAGCGCATCAACAACACGTTCCAGCGCGCCGACCAGATCCAATGGAGCGAAGGCACCGGCGACACCGATTTCTTCGCGCCGATCGTGGCCGATGCCGAGGCCGGCTTCGGCGGCGTGCTCAATGCGTTTGAGCTGATGAAGTCGATGATCGAGGCGGGCGCCGCTGGCGTGCACTTCGAAGATCAACTGGCGTCGGTCAAGAAGTGCGGTCACATGGGCGGCAAGGTGCTGGTGCCCACGCGCGAAGCCGTGGCGAAGCTGACCGCCGCGCGGCTGGCCGCCGACGTGTCGGGCACGCCGACGCTGGTGATCGCCCGTACCGATGCCGAAGCGGCCGACCTGCTGACGTCGGACGTGGACGAGCGCGACCAGCCGTTCCTGACCGGCGAGCGCACCGTGGAAGGTTTCTACCGCACGCGGCCCGGCATCGATCAGTCGATTGCGCGCGCCGTGGCCTATGCGGAGGTGGCGGACCTGGTGTGGTGCGAGACCGGCAAGCCCGATCTGGAATTCGCCAAGCGCTTTGCCGAAGCGGTCCACGCCAAGTTCCCGGGCAAGATGCTGGCGTACAACTGCTCGCCGTCATTCAACTGGAAGAAGAATCTTGACGATGCGACGATCGCCAAGTTCCAGAAGGAATTGGGCGCGATGGGCTACAAGTTCCAGTTCATCACGCTGGCCGGTTTCCATTCGCTGAACTACTCGATGTTCAACCTGGCCTACGGCTATGCCCGCAACCAGATGAGCGCGTTCGTGGAATTGCAGGAAAACGAGTTCGCCGCGGCCGAGAAGGGCTTCACCGCCGTGAAGCATCAGCGCGAGGTGGGCACCGGTTACTTCGATGCGGTGACGCAGACCATCGAGGGCGGCCAGTCGTCGACGACCGCGCTCAAGGGCTCGACCGAAGACGAACAGTTCTTCGACAAGAAGGTGGCCTGAGCCATTCGGCCAGGCAACGCGAAAGGTAATTCGGGGACGGCGTGCGACCATCACGCCGTCAGTTTGGCACCGCGCCGCATGACCTGCGGCGCGGCTTTTTTGGCAGGGCGGCTGACTATCGATAGACGATAACGGGAATATCCGTATGCGTGAGTACTTTCTGGGTCTCGCTGCCGAGCAGCAGGCCGGACAGGCCGCGCCGGCCGTGCGATGCCATGAAGATCACGTCGCAGCCATGACGCTCCGCCGCGTCGATGATGCCGAGATAGGGCACCGCGAAGGTGGTCATGTCCGCATCGAACGGCAGCCCGGCGGCGACTGCGGCGGTTTCGATCTCCTTCAGGTACAGCCTGGCCTGGTTCTCGATACGTTCCTTGAACGCCTGCGGAGCCTCGACCACGATTTCGCTGAAGGGCGTGTACGGATATTCCTCAAGGCAGACATAGGCAGTGACGCGGGCGTTGATCGCCTTTGCCAGTTCCAGGCCGCCATCGATGGCCTTCTTGGACAACTCAGAACCGTCGGTGGGTAGCAGGATGTGCTTGAACATACCGGACCTCCTTTCACGAGTGGGGCAGGCCAAGTCAGCGCCTGTCTGATTGATTGTAGTCAGTGTGAAGTGTCCGTCATTGCGAAATATCAAACCGATTGGTGGGCGAAGGAACTTTTGTCCGCCAATCGCGCGCATTGCGATCCAAGCAATCGGCGATGTCGCGCCGGCCGCGAATCTGGTCCGCGCAGTGGGTCCGCGCCACAGGCCAGCTTAGTCGGCACCGCTGGCCGGCGCCTGTTCGGCGCGTCGCCAGTAGGCCGGGTTGCCATAGGTGTTCTTGAGATGATCGATGAACAGACGAACGCGCAGCGGCAGATGCTTGCGCTGCGGGAATACCGCATGAATGCCGATCGGCGGCGCCTGGAATTCGTCCAGCACGGTGACCAGCCGGCCGCTGGCGATCTCATGGCCGACTTCCCACCAGGAGCGCCATGCCAGGCCGTGGCCTTGCAGGCACCAGGCGTGCAGCACCGCGCCGTCGGTGCATTCCATCGTGCCGCCAACCTTGACCGTGATGGCGCGGCCATCCTGCTGGAATACCCAGCCGCGCTGCACATTGGCGCTGGCGCCAAAGGCCAGGCAGTTGTGGCGCGACAGGTCGTCCGGCTGCTGCGGCGATCCGGCGCGCGCCAGGTATTCGGGCGACGCCACCACCACGCGCCGGTTTTCGGCCAGACGGATCGACACCAGGCTCGAATCGGGCAGATCGCCGAGGCGAATCGCGCAATCGAAGCCTTCGTTGACCAGATCGACCACGCGATCGGAAAGATCGAGCGTCAGCGTGACGTCGGGATGCGATTCGATAAACAGCGGCACCACCGGCGCCACATGCTTGCGGCCGAAACCGGCCGGCGCGGTCACGCGCAGGTGTCCGCTCGCCTTCACGCCGCCCGCGGAGACGCTTGCTTCGGCATTGTGCAGATCGTTCAGGATGCGCTGGCAGTCCTCCAGGAAGGCCGAGCCCTCAAAGGTCAGCGTGATCTTGCGCGTGGTGCGGACCAGCAACTTGACGCCCAGGCGCTCTTCCAGCGCGTCGATGCGCCGGCCGATGATGGCCGGCGCCACGCCCTCGGCAGCCGCCGCGGCGGAGAGGCTGCCACGTGATGCGACCGATACAAAAGTCTCCAGTTGCTTGAAATGGTCCACGAATGTTCGCTCGCTGATACACAGTCTTGATGAGGAAGGCCAAGATTAGTAGTGCAAAAGTAAAAGATCAAGTGACCGCACCTGGCTTTGCCGCACTGCAACGTGTGTCTAGAATTCGATGCATTCAATCGTGTACAGCCCCATTCAGTCCCTGGCGTTTATAGAGTCCATAGATGAACAAGATCCGCGCGGTCGTTTTCGATGCCTATGGCACGCTGTTCGACGTGTATTCCGTCACGGCGCGCGCGGAGCAATTGTTTCCGGGCAAGGGCGAAGCGCTGGCGCTGCTGTGGCGCGAACGCCAGATCGATTATTCGCGGCTGCGCTCGCTGGCCGCGCCGGACGGGGCGCGCTACAAGCCGTTCTGGGACATCACGATCGACGCGCTGCGTTATGCGGCGGACCGGCTGGCGCTGGACCTCGACGAAGCGTCGCAGGCTCACTTGCTCAAGGAATATGCGTGCCTGTCGGCGTTCCCCGAAAACCTCGCGGCGCTCAAGCGCCTGCGTCGTGCGAATCTGCCGCTGGGCATCCTGTCCAATGGCAATCCGGAGATGCTGGACATCGCGGTCAAGAGCGCAGGCATGCACGGGTTGTTCGACCATGTGCTGTCGGTCGATGCGGTGCGCCAGTACAAGACCGCGCCGGCCGCGTATGCGCTGGGACCGCAGGCGTTCCGGCTGCCGGCCGCCGAGATCCTGTTCGTTTCGTCGAACTGCTGGGATGCATGCGGCGCCACGTGGTTCGGCTACACCACTTTCTGGATCAATCGTGCCGGCCACCCGGCGGAGCGCCTCGACGTGGCGCCCACCGGCACCGGGCACGACATGAACGACCTGCTTGCTTTCGTTGCCGCCTCGGGCGCAACGGTCTGACAAGCGTGGTCATCCCCTCACACACCATCGCACATACAGGAGAAGACTGATGGCTATCACGCTGCCCGCGGGCATGAAGATTGCCGGCGAGATCCTGCCGGCTTACGAAGACATCCTCACGCCGGAAGCCCTGGCCCTGGTCGACAAGCTGCACCGCGCGTTCGAGCCGCGTCGTCAGGAACTGCTGGCTGCGCGCGTGGCGCGCGCCAAGCGCCTGGACGCCGGCGAGATTCCCGATTTCCTGCCGGAAACCAAGGCCATTCGCGAAGGCGACTGGAAGGTGGCGCCGGTGCCCGAGGCGCTGGAATGCCGCCGCGTGGAAATCACCGGCCCGGTAGAAGCCAAGATGGTGATCAACGCCTTCAATTCGGGCGCTGACAGCTACATGACCGACTGCGAGGACTCGAACACCCCGAACTGGCACAACCAGATGCAGGGGCAGGTCAACCTGAAGGCGGCGGTGCGCCGCACGCTGACGCTGGACAGCAACGGCAAGCATTACAAGCTCAACGACAAGATCGCCACGCTGCAGGTGCGTCCGCGCGGCTGGCATCTCGACGAAAAGCACGTCACGATCGACGGCAAGCGCGTTTCGGGCGGCATTTTCGACTTCGCGCTGTTCCTGTTCCATAACGCCAAGGAACAGATCGCCCGCGGCGCCGGCCCGTTCTTCTACCTGCCGAAGATGGAAAGCCATCTGGAAGCGCGCCTGTGGAACGACATCTTCGTGATGGCGCAGAACGAGATTGGCCTGCCGCAAGGCACGATCAAGGCGACCGTGCTGATCGAGACGATCCTCGCCGCGTTCGAAATGGAAGAAATCCTGTACGAACTGCGCGACCACAGCGCGGGCCTGAACGCCGGCCGCTGGGACTACATCTTCTCGTGCATCAAGAAGTTCAAGGTGGACAAGAACTTCTGCCTGGCCGACCGCGCCAAGGTGACGATGACCACGCCGTTCATGCGCGCCTACGCGCTGCTGCTGCTGAAGACCTGCCACAAGCGCGGTGCTCCGGCGATCGGCGGCATGAGCGCGCTGATCCCGATCAAGAACGATCCGGAGAAGAACGCGATCGCCATGCAGGGCATCATCGGCGACAAGCGCCGCGACGCCACCGATGGCTATGACGGCGGCTGGGTGGCTCACCCGGGGCTGGTCGAGCCGGCGATGAAGGAATTCGTGGCCGTGCTGGGCGACAAGCCCAACCAGTTCGAGAAGCAACGCCCGGACGTCGAAGTCAAGGCGGCCGATCTGCTCGACTTCAAGCCCGAAGCGCCGATCACCGAAGCTGGCCTGCGCATGAACATCAACGTCGGCATCCACTACCTGGGCGCCTGGCTGGCCGGCAACGGCTGCGTGCCGATTCACAACCTGATGGAAGATGCGGCCACCGCCGAGATCTCGCGTTCGCAGGTCTGGCAATGGATCCGCTCGCCGAAAGGCAAGCTCGAAGACGGCCGCAAGGTGACCGCCGAGCTGGTGCGCGGCCTGATCCCGGAAGAACTGGCCAAGGTGAAGGAAGTGGTCGGTGGCGACACGAAGACCTACGACCGCGCCGCGCAGATTTTCGAGCAGATGTCGACTTCGGAAGACTTTGCCGAATTCCTGACGCTGCCGCTGTACGAGGAAGTCTGAGCGTCGCTCGTTGTTCCGGCGTCCGCCAGCAAAAAACCCCATGGCCAAAACCATGGGGTTTTTTGTTGATACCGATTCAGACCGGTCGCGAGCCCGGCGCGTCGTATCCGCCGGACTTCCATTCTATAAAGCACAGGCCATGGCCGAATGGATCGGACAGGCGGGCCTGGCGGCCCCATGGGAAATCCTGCGGCCAGTCTTCCAGTTCCGCGCCGGCGCCAAGCGCCTGTTCGATGGCGGGTTCGAGCGCCGCGACCACGAAGTCCAGGTGCACGGGCGTCCAATGCCGCGTGTAGTCGCGCCGCGTGTCGCTGCGCGTGGTGGCCAGCGAGCCGGCCGCCTTGGCCAGCAGATAGATCGGCGCGCATGCGCCATGCATCTCGGCCACCGTGCCGTCGAACAGCTTGCGGTGAAGCCGCAGCCCCAGCCCTGCCTCGTAAAAGCCGATGCCGCGTTCGAGGTCATCGACGTCGATGTTGATCAACAACTCCATGCCTGCCTCCTGAGCGTTCTCCGGCGCGCGCCCCCGGAGCCGCTCCTGACGGCTCCTGACGACTGGTGACGACTACTGACGCACTTGCACACACCGGGCCAGCATTCTGCGCGCCCGCTCCTGACATGTTTTGTCAGCAGTGATGCACGGACGCCGCGCCCATGTCGGCGACGCAGCCTCGCGCAGGAGGGCCCATAATATGCAAATTCACGATTGGGAGAGTCAAGTTGCGTTTCGAACACCTGGTGGAGATCAATGACCCAGGCAACCCGGCGCTGGAGCCGTTGTCGGCCGACCAGCTCTGGCAAGGCCTTGTATTGCGGGCGGAATCGCCGGAACTCTTCATGCTGGGCCTCGACAGCGCGGAAATTGTCGACCGCGGCGACGGCTGGATCGAACGGGTGTTGCATTTTGGCAAGGCCCATGTGCGCGATCGCGTGGTGTACGAGCCGCGACAGGCCGTGCGCTACGAATCGGCCGCCACGGCCGAGCACGCAGGCGGCACGCTCGAAATGATCATCGAGACGCCCGCGCCTGGCGCGTTGCTGGTGCGCTTTATCTATCAGACGACCATGCCGGCGGTCGATGCCAGCGGCGACGACCGCTATGCCGAGATCGTCAAGTCCGCATACCACGAGGCCGATCTCGACACGGTGCGCAAGATCCGTGAAATCGCGCTGACGGGCAGGCTAGGGTGACGCGGCCGTCCACTGCGCCGGCACGTACCGGCAGCGGGGATGCGGCAGGCAGGGCGGACAGAAGCGGCGGGCCGGACGAGCCTGACGACAAGCCCGGCAAGTCCGGTGACAAGCGCGGCGGCCCCACGCGCGCGACGCTGCGCGCCCGCTATGGCGACCGCCTGCGCTGGCTGATTCTGGTGACGCTGATGCTCGGGACGATGTCTTCGATCATGTCGTCGACGATCGTCAACGTGGCCGTTCCCGATCTGAGCCGCCATTTCCATCTGGGACAGGAACGCGCCCAGTGGGTCGCCGCCAGTTTCATGATTGCCATGACGCTGTCGATGCTGCTGACGCCATGGCTGCTCAACCGCTACGGGCTGCGACGCACGTTTATCGGCTCGTTGCTGTTACTGGGCCTGGGCGGCTTCGTCGGCGGGTTTTCTCCGACCTTCGGCGTGATGCTGGCCATGCGCGTGGCAGAAGGCATCGCCGCCGGCATCATGCAGCCGTTGCCCAATATCTTCATCCTGCGCGTGTTCGAGGAGCGCGAGCAGGGCAAGGCGTTGTCGCTGTTCGGCTTCGGCGTGGTGCTGGCGCCCGCCATCGGGCCCAGCGTGGGTGGTTTTCTGGTGGAAACCTTCGGCTGGCGCTCGATCTTTTTCGTCGTGGTGCCGTTGACGCTGATCGGCCTGTGGATGGGCCGGCGCTTCATGGCTGTGGATTCCGCGATGATGGGCGAGCGCAAGCCGCTGGACTGGCGTGGGCTGGCGCTGGTGGGCGTCGCCACGGTGAGTCTGCTCAACGGACTGGTCGCCATGCGCGAGAGCCTTGGCGAAGGGCTGGGCCTGGCCGCCTTCGGCGTGGCGATGCTGGTCGCCTTCGTTGCCTGGCAACTGCGCGCGGCCGATCCGCTGATGAACATGCGGCTTTACAGCTACCGACAGTTTGCCGCCGGCGCCGTGGTGGCATTCATCTACGGCGCGGGTTTGTTCGGATCCACCTACCTGCTGCCCGTTTACATGCAGACGGCGCTGTCTTATACGCCGTCGGCGGCCGGCATCGTGCTGATGCCCGCGGGCATCGCGCTCGCGCTCACGATTGCAGCGGCGGGGCGCCTGACCAGCCGGGTGCCGCCCCATCGACAGGTGTCGTTTGGCCTGGTACTGCTGGCCGGGTCATTCCTGCTGATGGCGACTGTGTCGACGGTCACGCCCTATCTTCTGCTGGTGCTTTACGCAATCGTTGGCCGCATCGGCCTGGGTTGCATCCTGCCGTCGCTGACGCTGGGTTCGATGCGCGGCGTGGATTTTTCTCTGATCGCGCAGGGGTCTAGCTGCATCAACTTCCTGCGGCAGCTTGGCGGGGCGATTGGCGTGGGGCTGGCTGGCGTCGGTTTGCAGTGGCGGCTGGCCGAACATGGGGCAGTGCTCGGCACGGGCGGTGATGCGGCGGCCCAGGCCGCGCGCATTCACGCATTCGACGAGACGTTCCTGGCGGTCGGGCTGGTGATTGCCACCGCGATTCTGGCCGCGTGGCGCATTCGCCCGCGGCCGGTTCCGGCGGCCTGAGGATCAGCTGGCGCGACCTGCCAGCAGGTCGCCCACCAGCTCGATGTATTTCTGCTTGGCATCGTCCTGGCTGGTGCCCTTGAGCGCTTCCCACGCTTCGAACTTGTAGCGGCCGACGAAATCAGTCATGCCCGGCTTGTCGCCGTGCGCGTCGCCCTCGGCGCCTTGCTTGTACAGCGCGTAAAGGCGCAGCAGCGTCATGTTGTTGGGGCGCTCGGTCAGGGTCTTGACGTCGATTTGAGCCTGGTCGAATTGGGCCTGCAGGTCGCTCATGGTGTCTCCGGGGTGGCAGTTCGTCGATAACAGTTGCGGATGATATAGGGCGGCGCCGTCCGTATCGGACAAAAAAATCCGAAGAAGCTCTCGGTCGGCGGCGCGCTGGCCCTTGCCGCGCGAGGCGTTTGGCGCGCACGGCCATCGCCAGTACAGCTTTGCGCGTGAGAGCGGATACAATCGCTGCCATGTCCTGGATTCTTGCTGTCGAGACCTCCACAGAGTGGTGTTCCGTTGCACTCGGGCGTGCCGTTTCCGGCGGCGCCGTCGAGTGTTTTTTCCGTCATGAGCATACTGGTGCGCGCTCGTCGTCGCGCGTGCTGCCTGCCGCCGGCGAGGTGCTGGCCGAAGCCGGCATTCGTCTGGCCGATTGCGCCGCGATCGCGTTTGGCGCGGGCCCCGGATCTTTCACCGGCCTGCGCACGGCGTGCGGCGTGGCACAGGGTCTGGCCTTCGGCGCGGATCTCCCTGTCATTCCCGTCAATGTCTTGATGGCCTGCGCCGAAAGTGCGCGCACCGCCACGCCCGGTCTGCCGGCCGGCGCGTCGGTGCTGGTCGGACTCGATGCGCGCATGGACGAAGTCTATGCCGCGGCGTTCCGCTGGGACGAAGGCCGCGGCGATTGGTCGATGGAAGGGGCGATGCATGTCGGCGCGCCCGAGGCAATTGTTGCGCCCGCCGGGCCTTACTGGCTGGCCGGCAATGCGGCAGCCGTGTTCGGCGAGCGCCTGGCGGTAGCCGCGCAGGCGGCGCGGATTCTGCCGGACGCGTTGCCCGACGCCCGCGCGATGGTGTCGATCGGCATGCGAGCGCTGGCGCGCGGCGAGACCATCGACGCGGCCCAGGCCATGCCGATCTACGTGCGCGATAAGGTCGCGCAGACCATCGTCGAGCGCGAAGCCGTCGCGGCGGCCAAGGCTGCAGCCGCCGCCACCGCAGCAAAGGCCATGGAAGCGGCCCCGGGCCGGGGAGATGCCGCGTGAGCGCCGCGCCGGAGCGATTCGCCAATACGCTGGCGTGGCCCGATGTGCCAGAGATGCCGACGCTGGCGCCAGGCTGGCAACTGCATCAGATGAGTGCGCTGGATCTGCAAGCGGTGGCCGAGATCGAACAGCGTGCGTACAGCCATCCGTGGACGCGCGGCAATTTCGAGAACTCGCTCAAGGCGGGGCACTTCGGCCTGACGCTGCGCGATCCGGCGGCGGTGCTGGTCGGGTACGTCATGCTGATGCCGGTGGTTGACGAAATGCACCTGCTCAACATCACGGTCGATCCGGTCTACCAGCGGCAGGGCTATGGGCGCCTGTTGCTGGCCGTGGCGCTGGCCACCTCGCATGCGCAGCATCTGCATACCATGCTGCTGGAAGTGCGCCCGTCGAACACCGGCGCGCTTGCGCTGTATGCCGAAGCTGGATTCGTCGAAATCGGCCGACGCAAGCACTACTATCCGGCCACTGCAACGGGACGCGAAGACGCCCTGGTGCTGCGGCGCGTCTGGTCGGATGCCCATGAGGGGGATCCGGTATGAATCGCCGCGTCATGTTTCTGGAAGCGCTGGGCATCACGACCGAGTGGCTGCCGCGCGGGCTTAACGACGCGCAAGCCGATTCGCATGCCGATGCCGCGTCCGATCCGGCGCAGGGCGTTGCGCCGCAAGCGGGCACGACCAGCGCCACGCCAGCGCGTGATCTTGCCGCACCCGCCATGGTCGAACAGTCCGTGCCGGCACAGCCCGCCACGGCCCATGCCGCAGGCGATGTCAGGACAAATCCAGTCGTCGACGCGATGGTCGATGCCGATGCCGCAGCCGCGGCGGCTCACGTGGCCGATGTAGCGCGGATGGCCGAAGCGTTTGATGCGCCTCCGCCGCTTGATCCCGCGCGCCCTGTCGCGCCAGCGCCGCGTCAATCCTCGCCGGCGCAGCAATCGCGCGAGGCCGCCATCGCGCAGATGCCGTGGAAGGAACTGGCGCAGAGCGTGTCCGGCTGCACCGCTTGCGGGCTGTGCGAAACGCGCACGAATACCGTGTTCGGCGTCGGTGATATGAACGCCGAATGGATGCTCGTCGGCGAGGCGCCCGGCGAGAACGAGGATCTCCAGGGCGAGCCGTTCGTCGGCCAGGCCGGCAAGCTGCTCGACAACATGCTGGCTTCGCTCGGCATGGCGCGCGGGCGCAATGTCTACATCGCCAACGTGCTCAAGTGCCGGCCGCCTGGCAATCGCAATCCCGAACCGGACGAGGTAGCGCAATGCGAGCCATACCTGAAGCGGCAAATTGCGCTGATCAAGCCGAAGGTGATCGTGGTGCTGGGCCGGTTTGCCGCGCAATCGCTGTTACGGACCACCACGCCGATCGGCAAGCTGCGCGGCGCGGTGCACCAGTACGAAGGCATTCCGGTCGTGGTGACCTATCACCCGGCCTATCTGCTGCGCACGACGACCGACAAGGCGCGCGCGTGGGAAGACCTCTGTCTGGCGCGCGAGGTACATGAACGTGCGGGAGCTCAAGCCTGATCCTGTCCAGATGGCGTGCCCCGGCGGGCCACCGGCCACCGCCGGCGTAGCGCCTGCCGACGCGCCGCCGCTTTGGCGCAGCGCCGCGTCGCAACGCACGCGCGACCTGGCGTGGTGCTCGCTGTCGCCGCAGTTGCTTTCCAGTCTGCCTCCCGGCGTGCAGCACGACGACGTGCGGCTGGCGCGTCTGCCAGCCGGCGTCGCCAGCGACTGGACCTCGTGGCTGGCCCATGCCGATCCCGCGACGTTGCCGGAGACCATCGCGGAACTGAGCGGCCATCCAGACCCCACCGCCAGCCGCAGCCTGCGGCTGGGCCGCCATGCCGAACGGCTGCTGCATTTTGCGTTTACCCGGATGCCGGCCATCGAACTGCTGGCCGCCAATGTGCCGATCCGCCGCGCCAATGGCCACGGCGTGCAGACGCTGGGCGAACTGGACCTGATCTGGCGCGAGCCCGCTTCGCGCCAGATCGTGCACTGGGAAATGGCCGCGAAGTTCTACCTGATGGCCGATGCAGTGCCTGACCGGCGCGCGTTCGTCGGGCCGAATCTGGTCGATCGCCTCGGCGACAAGCTCGATCACATCCTCCATCGCCAATTGCCGCTGGGCCGCACGGCCGAGGCGCGCGCAATGCTCGGGCACACCATCGACCGCAGCGAAATCTATTTGCTCGGCTGGCTGTTCTATCGCGACGGACAGATCCCGGCCGGTCTCGATGCGCTGGGCATCGCGGCTGATCATCTGCACGGCTGGTGGTCGAACCTCGATGCCTGGATGGCGCGAGCAGCCGCTGCCGACGGCGCTGCGGTGCGGTGGTATCGGCTGCCGCGCGCTGACTGGCTGTCCGGCGCTCGGGTCGCGGAGTCGCAGACCGAATCGGCTGCATCGCTGCATGCGGCGTTGATACGCCGCTTCGCCGATCCCGAGCATGCGTGGCGGCGCGAATCGCCGGTGATGGTTTGCGAACTGGAGCCCGCCGACGAACCAGGCTTCTGGCAGGAGCGTTCGCGCGGATTCATCGTGCCGCAGGACTGGGAGGCGCGGGCGCGGCTGCGCACGCGCTGACTGGCCGGGACGGCGCCGCCATCAAGAGGGTGTGAACAGGGGATAAGCGGCCAGCGCAGTGCGGCCGGTTGGCAATCGAGGCGGCACCGAGGCCGCCGGCTGCCGCTTGCGGGCTAGTGGTGCTTGTCTTCGCCGATCATCGCCAGCGAGTTGTGGATTTTGACGTTGTGCTTGTGCAGTCGCATGACCAGCGCCATGGTGACGCAGATGAACAGGCCCAGCGCGACGATCACGAAGCCGATCGGAATGTTCAGCTTGATCATCAGTGCGTACAGGCACAGCATCAGCAGCACGGAAACATTCTCGTTGAAGTTTTGCACCGCAATCGAGTGGCCCGCCGACAGCAGCACGTGACCCCGGTGTTGCAGCAGCGCGTTCATCGGCACCACAAAATAGCCCGACATCGCACCGACGATCATCAGGAACACGTACGCGATGGCCATGTAGAGCGGCATGTGCATGCCCAGCACATCGAGCGTCACCGCGGGCATGGTGTCCTTGGTATAGAACGCCATCAGCATGACCGTGGCGCCCATCGCGACGCCGAATGGCAGCACCGACAGCGACTTGCGCAGTGGAATGCGCGCGGCGGCCATGATCGCGCCGACCGCCACGCCCACGGCCACCACGGCCTGCAGCAGTGCGCCTTGCGACAGATTCAGGCCCAGCGATTTTTCAGCCCACTTGAGGACGATAAACTGCAGCGTGGCGCCGACACCCCAGAACAACGTGGTGACAGCCAGCGAGATCTGGCCCAGCTTGTCGCGCCACAGCGCGATGAAGCAGTCGCCGAATTCGGCAATCAGCTTGATCGGGTTCTTTTCCTGTTGCGGATAGCGGGCACCGGTATCGGGAATGAACAGGTTGAAGACCGAGGCGATGAAATAGAACAGCATGATCACCACCATCGCTGCTTCGGCCGGCGTGTTGATGCCCGTATCGATATAGGGCAGGTCGAAGCGCAGCAACAGCGACGAAATGTGCACGGAGATCAGCGCACCGCCAACCACCGTACCCAGGATGATCGACCCGACCGTCAGGCCTTCGATCCAGCCGTTGGCCATCACGAGTTTTTCGGGCGGCAGCAATTCGGTCAGGATGCCGTACTTGGCCGGCGAGTAGGCCGCCGCGCCGAAGCCCACGATGCCGTAGGCCAATAACGGGTGCAACCCGAACATCATGATGGCGCACCCGACGATCTTGATCGCATTGGTGATCAACATCACCTTGCCCTTGGGCATCGAATCGGCGAAGGCCCCCACAAATGCCGCAAGCACCACATACGACAGCACGAAGAACAGCTTGAGCAGCGGTGTCATCCACTGCGGGGAGTGCAACTCGGTCAGAAGGGCAATGGCCGCGATGAGCAGGGCATTGTCGGCCAGCGACGAGAAGAACTGCGCGGCCATGATCGTGTAGAAACCCTTCTTCATACTGTCGACTTTGTCTCCATCGCGGATGTCCGTGTGGACGGGCAAAAGCGCGCCGGCGGGCAGCGTCGCGGCTTGCAGGGAACCTGCTGCGCCGGCCTTGTCAAACTGGGGCTGCTGCGCAACTTTCGCGCGCCTTGCGGCTTGCCTCGCCGTCATTGACATATTGCTTCTCTTTTAAAACATGGCCGGAGCGTCCGGCTTTATATCACGAAACTGCGACGATTCAGCACACTGGCAAACGCGGATTGGACACAATGTCGCTCAATGGATTCCCGGAATCTTCGCTTTAATGTGGTCAAATATCGCCTGCGAGAAAGTCGCCCGGACGCTGCCGGCCGCCGGTTGTCCCAGATGCCCGCTACCGCACAGTCCGTGCCATCTCAACGCTCAAATTCTGCGGGTTGCCGACCGGGTCTTCCCTGATCTGGTGCAGCACCGGGCGATCTCCCGCCAGGCAATCCGCCCAAGTCGTCATATTTCATGCCCAGACCCATTCACGCTGTCATCCACCAGCCCGCGCTGGCCAACAACCTTGAGGTGGTGCGCCGCCACGCGCCAAACGCCCGCGTCTGGGCGGTAGTCAAGGCCAACGCCTATGGCCACGGCATTCGCCGCGCGTTCGCCGGCCTCAAGGCTACGGACGGTTTCGGCCTGCTAGACCTCAGCGAAGCCGTCCTGCTGCGCGAGTTGGGATGGCAGGGCCCGATCCTGCTGCTGGAAGGATTTTTCGATCCGCAGGACATCGCGGTGATCGAGCAATACCGGCTGACCACGGCCGTGCACTGCGAAGAGCAACTGCGCATGCTTGAGCAGGCCCGGCCGAAGGGGCCGCTTGCGATCCAGCTCAAGCTCAATACAGGCATGAACCGGCTTGGCTTCCGGCCGGCGCAATATCGCGCGGCCTGGGAACGGGCCCGCACCATGTCCTGTGTGGGCAGTATCGTCCACATGACGCATTTCTCGGATGCGGATAGCCCGCGCGGCATCGCGCATCAGATCGAGGCGTTCGACGCCGCCACCGCGAATCTGCCGGGCGAAGCCAGCTTGTCGAACTCGGCGGCCGTGCTGTGGCATCCCGGGGCGCATCGCAACTGGGTGCGCCCGGGCGTGATCCTATACGGCGGCTCGCCCACGGGCCTGAGCGCCGATATCGAGCACACCGGGCTGCAGCCGGCCATGTCGCTGCACAGCGAACTGATCGCCATCCAGGATCTGCAGCCCGGCGATACCGTCGGCTACGGCTCGATGTTCACGGCCGAGCGCGCGATGCGAATCGGCGTGGTCGCGTGCGGCTATGCCGACGGCTATCCGCGTCACGCGCTGGGCTGGGGCGAGCGGCGCGCACCGGTGCTGGTCGATGGCGTGCGCACCGACCTCGTTGGTCGCGTGTCGATGGACATGATCTGTGTGGACCTGACGCCGTGCCCGAAAGCGAAGATCGGGTCGCCGGTCACGTTGTGGGGTCACGGCCTGCCGATCGATGACGTGGCTGCCGCGAGCGGCACGGTCGGTTACGAGCTGATGTGCGCATTGGCGCCGCGCGTGCCGACCACCGTCGCCACGCTGACCACGGCGGACGACGTCGCCCGCGCCTGACCCGCCTGACCCTCAAGCCGACCCGATCCCGCTCCCATTTCATGGCAAAAACCAAGACTGTCTTTACCTGCACCGAGTGCGGCGGCACCGCGCCGCGCTGGGCCGGCCAGTGTCCCCAGTGCAATGCCTGGAACACGCTGGTCGAAACCGTGGCCGATACGGGCTCGTCGGCCGCGCGCCGCTTCCAGCCGCTCGCGGCGTCCGCGGTGGTGCGCAAGCTGTCCGAGATCGAGGCGGCCGATGTGCCGCGTTTCTCTTCCGGCATCGACGAATTCGACCGCGTGCTCGGCGGCGGCCTGGTCTCGGGCGGGGTGGTGCTGATCGGCGGCGATCCCGGCATCGGCAAGTCGACGCTGTTGCTGCAGGCGCTGGCAAACCTGTCGGCCTCGCGGCGCGTGCTGTATGTCAGCGGTGAGGAATCCGGTGCGCAGATCGCGCTGCGCGCGCAGCGTCTGGGCGTGGAAGCCGCCACGCTCGGCTTGCTGCCCGAAATCCAGCTCGAAAAGATCCAGGCCGCATTGGAATCGGACAAGCCCGAAGTGGCGGTGATCGACTCGATCCAGACGCTCTATTCCGATGCGCTCACGTCCGCGCCGGGGTCGGTGGCGCAGGTGCGCGAATGCGCGGCCCAACTGACGCGCATTGCCAAGAGCAGCGGCATCACGATCATCCTGGTCGGCCATGTCACCAAGGAAGGCAGCCTGGCCGGTCCGCGCGTGCTCGAACATATCGTCGATACCGTGCTGTATTTCGAGGGCGACACGCACTCGTCGCACCGACTGATCCGGGCCTTCAAGAACCGCTTCGGCGCGGTCAACGAACTTGGCGTGTTTGCGATGACCGAGCGCGGGCTGCGCGGCATCAGCAACCCGTCGGCATTGTTTCTGTCGCAGCATGAAGACCAGGTGGCGGGCTCATGCGTGCTGGTAACGCAGGAGGGCACGCGGCCGTTGCTGGTGGAAGTGCAGGCGCTGGTCGACACGGCCAACGTGCCCAATCCGCGCCGGCTGGCCGTGGGGCTGGAACAGAACCGACTGGCGATGCTGCTGGCGGTGCTGCATCGCCACGCCGGCATCGCGTGTTTCGATCAGGATGTGTTTCTGAATGCTGTGGGGGGCGTCAAAATCACGGAGCCCGCGGCCGACCTGGCCGTGCTGTTGTCGATCCACTCGTCGTTGCGCAACAAGCCGCTGCCGCGCGGCCTCGTGGTGTTTGGCGAAGTCGGCCTCGCGGGCGAGATCCGGCCCAGCCCGCGCGGCCAGGAGCGCCTCAAGGAAGCCGCCAAGCTGGGCTTCACGATCGCCGTTATCCCGAAGGCCAACGCGCCCAAGCAGGCGATTGAAGGCCTGCAGGTGATCGCGGTGGATCGGCTCGAACACGCGATCGACCGCGTGCGCAATCTGGACTAGCGCCGACGCCGGCCTTTCGAACTTCGCGCGATGCGTCGCGCAGATTCAGAGGGTGCGGCAATCCGCCACGGCGACAGGTGTGGCGGATTGTTTCGACACTGCCATCGCCGCACGAAAAATCGGTAATAATTCGCGTCGATGCAATCCTTGCCCATGGACCCATGCAAGCCAATTCCCGTGCCTACTTCCTGCTGATCGCCGTCGTCTCGTTTGCGATGCTCGGCGCAGCGCTCTATATGCAGTATGTCGAGGGCCTGCAGCCGTGCCCGCTCTGCATCATGCAACGCTTCGCGTTCCTGGGCATCGGCATCTTTGCGCTGCTGGCGGCGATCGCGCAGAACACGCGCACGCTGTGGCAAGGGCTGGGCATGCTGTCCGGCGTGGCCGGCATTGCGGTGGCGGGCTACCACGTGTCGCTGCTGCTCAACCCCAAGGCGTCGTGCGGAATCGATCCGCTGGAAAACTGGGTCAACGCGCTGCCCACCGCCAAGCTGCTGCCGCAGGTGTTCTACGCGGACGGCCTGTGCACGGCGCCGCTTCCGCCGCTGTTTGGTCTGTCGATCCCGGCCTGGTCGCTGATCTGGCTCGTGATCCTGACCTTCACGCTCGCCATCGGCCTGATCCGGCGCGAGAAACACTATCGCTGAACCGCGCTGCAATAAAAAATGGCTGACACTTCGATGTCAGCCATTTTGTTTTCAGCGCAGTCTCACGCAATCTGTTCGATCTGTTCCTGCAGTTCCAGCCATCGCTCTTCCAACTGATCGAGTTCGCTGGTGACTTCGCCCTGGCGCTTGAGCATTTCCATCAGCCGGGTCTTGTTGGCGTCTTCGTAGCTGGCCGAGTCGGCCATGAAGGCGTCGATTGCGGTCTTGTCGGCTTGCAGCGTCGCCATGCGCTTTTCCACCTTTTCCAGTTCGCGGGTCAGCGGCTTGCGTAGCACGGACAGCCGTTGGCGTTCGTCCGCCTCGGCGCGGCGCTGGTCCTTGCGGTTGACTGCCGGCGCCGACATATCGGCGGCGTGCGCGGCGGTGGCGGCGTTGCGCTTGGCGGCGGCCTGTTGCAGCAGCCAGTCGCGATAGTCGTCCAGGTCGCCGTCGAACGGACGGATGGTGCCGTCAGCCACCAGCATGAACTGGTCCGACGTGGCGCGCAGCAGATGCCGGTCGTGCGACACCAGGATCAGCGTGCCTTCGAACTGTGCCAGCGCCATGGTCAGTGCCTCGCGCGTGTCCAGGTCCAGGTGGTTGGTCGGCTCGTCCAGCAGCAGCAGATTCGGTTTTTGCCAGACGATCAGCGACAACGCCAGCCGGGCCTTTTCGCCGCCAGAGAACGGCTCGATCGGCGAAGTCGCCATATCGCCGCGGAAGTTGAAGCTGCCCAGGAAATCGCGCAGTTCCTGCTCGCGCACGTCCGGTGCCAGCCGTGCCAGATGCTGCAACGGCGAATCGTGATCGCGCAGTGTTTCCAGCTGGTGCTGGGCAAAGTAGCCGATGACCAGTCCTTTGCCGAGCCGCACAGTGCCGTTGAGCGGCGGCTGGGTGCCGGCCAGCGTTTTCACCAGCGTCGACTTGCCCTGGCCGTTGGCGCCCAGCAGACCGATGCGCTGCCCGTTCTGGATCGAGAGCGCAAGATTGTGCAGGATGGTGACGGGCGGATCGGCTTCCGCGTAGCCGCAGTCCACGCCATCGAGCACCATCATCGGATTGGGCGCCGAATCGGGCTCGCGGAACTCGAACGCGAAGCCGGCCGCCACATGCACCGGCGCCAGCCGTTCCATTTTCTCCAGTGCCTTGACGCGGCTCTGCGCCTGGCGCGCTTTGGTGGCCTTGGCCTTGAAGCGCGTGATGAACGATTCCAGATGCGCGATTTCCTTCTGCTGGCGCGAATACGCGGCCTGCTGCTGGGCCATCTGTTGCAGCCGCATGGTTTCGAACTGCGTGTAGTTGCCGCCGTAGCGCTTCAGTTGCTGGTTTTCGATGTGCACCGTGACATTGCAGATGGCATCGAGAAATTCGCGATCGTGAGAAATCATCACCAGCGTGCCTGGATAGCGCGCCAGCCAGTCTTCCAGCCAGACGATGGCATCGAGATCCAGGTGATTGGTCGGCTCGTCCAGCAGCAACAGATCGGACGGGCACATCAGCGCCTGCGCCAGGTTCAGGCGCATGCGCCAGCCGCCCGAAAACGATGCCACCGGCTGCGACACCTGCGGCAGCGTGAAGCCCAGGCCCAGCAGCAGCGCCTCGGCGCGAGCCGCAGCGGTGTAGCCGTCGGCATCGGCATAGGCCGCATGGGCTTCGCCTTCGGCCGAACCGTCGCCGCTGGCTTGCGCGGCGGCAATGCGGGCCTCGATCTCGCGCAGCCGCGTGTCGCCGTCGATCACATAGTCCACCGCGGTGCGGCCTACCGCTGGCGTCTCCTGCGCCACATGCGCGATGCGCCATTGCGCGGGCACGAACAGGTCGCCGCCATCCGGATGCAGTTCACCGCGCAGCATCGAAAACAACGTCGATTTGCCGCTGCCATTGGCGCCGACAAGGCCTACGCGCTCACCGGGGTTGAGCGTCACGCTGGTGTGGTCGAACAGCACTTTGGTGCCGCGCTGGAGGACAAGCTGGTCGATTCGTATCACGGAGGAAGGCTTGAAGCTGGAAGACGCCGATTGTTCGGCAGGCCGGCATTGTAGCGCGCCGCTGGCGTGGCAAGTCCTTGCACGGCCCTGCGCCGAAGTTCGGCCCGGCCGGCATGTTCGCGTCCATGTCTTCAGGGATTTCCCCTAAATGGGCACTTTTCGGGTTTCAGGCACATGAATTGCGTGTAAATTTATTTACATAAATTGACGCACTGCGAAAGTGCCTTTTCATCGCCGTTTCTTCGAAATGGTGCCGAAGTGGTGCAACGCATTTTTCCGAACCCACGCTCCGAGCTGCCCCGCATGTCAAACGGCCAGTCGATTTCCGAACGCATTGCACGCGCCTTGCCCACGCTGACGCCGGCGCATCAGCGCATGGCGAACTACGTGCTGGACAACCTGTTCCGCGCGGCCACGATGCGGATCGACGAATTTGCCACGGCCGTCGATGTATCGGTGGCCACGGCCAATCGGTTTGCCAAGGCGCTCGGGTTCGACGGCTATCCGCAATTCCGCGCCGAACTGGTGCGCGGCTTCGAGGCGACGCTGGCGCCCGTGGAACGCCTGCGCGACGAACTGGCGCGTCCGACCACCGTGGCCGAAGTCTTTGCGGCGTCGCTGGACGAGGGCGCCCGCAATCTGGAATCGACGCGCCGCAGCCTCGATCCCGAATCGATCGAACGCGCGGTCGACGCGATCCTCAGCGCGCAGCGTGTGTACGTGATGGGCTTTGGCGCCAGCGGTTTTCTGGCGGGTCTGATGCAGCACGGACTGGAGATGCATTGCCATATGGTGACGTCGGTTTCCACCGTCGGCGGCGCGTCGCACGCGGCGCGCCAGCTGTTCAAACTGACTGCGCAAGATCTGGTGGTGGTGATTGCCTTTCCGCGCTACGTTACCGATTCGTTGATGCTGGCACAGCGCGTGAAGGATCACGGCGGCCGGTTGCTGGCGTTGACCGATGGCCCGACGTCGCCGCTGGCACCGCTGGCCGATATCGCGCTGTACGCGAACGCGGGCAACCGGCTGTCTGCCAATTCCGATGCCACGGTGCTGGCGTTGATCGAAGCGCTGTGCGGCGCGGTGGCCTATCGCTCGGCGCGCTCGGTGAAGGCCGCCGCCGCAATGACCGAGTTCCTGCTGCCGTGGCTGTACGGCGCGCCCGGTGCGCGCGACGGCCGCGCGGCGCCGAAATCATCCGACTGAATCTGACTGAATCTGACTGAAGTAGAAGGATCTATGCCCCAAGCTGTTATCGCCATTCACGGCGGCGCCGGAACGATTACCCGTGCGGCCATGGACGCGCGGCGCGAGCGCGAATACACCGCCGCGCTGGAGCAGGTGCTGCAAAGCGGCCAGCGCGTGCTGGCCGAGGGCGGCAGCGCGCTCGACGCCGTGACCGAAGCCGTGCGCCTGCTCGAGGACTGCCCGCTGTTCAATGCCGGCAAGGGCGCGGTGCTGACGCACGCCGGCACCTATGAGCTCGATGCCGCGGTGATGGACGGGGCGACGCGCAACGCCGGTGCGGTGGCCTGCGTCAAGCGCCTGCGTAATCCGGTGCTGGCCGCGCGCGCGGTGCTGGAGCACAGCGAGCACGTGCTGTTTGCCGCCGAAGGCGCCGAAGCGTTTGCCCAGGCGCAGGGGCTGGAACTGGTGTCGCCCGACTACTACTTCACACAGGCGCGCCACGATCAATGGCAGCGCGCCCAGGCCGGCACTGGCATGGCGCTGCTCGATCACGACGCCGCCGCGCTGGCGGCCAAAGGCGCCGATCCGCTCGACGCCGACAAGAAGTTCGGCACGGTCGGCGCGGTCGCGTGCGATGCCAATGGCAATCTTGCCGCCGCGACATCGACGGGCGGCGTCACCAACACGCAGGTGGGACGTGTTGGCGACACCCCGGTGATCGGCGCCGGCTGCTACGCCGATGACATCGCGGCGGTCTCGGCCACCGGCACCGGCGAGATGTTTATTCGCACCGTTGCGGCGTTCGACGTATCGGCGCAAATGCGCTACGCGGGTTTGTCGCTGGAGGAATCGGCGCGCCGCGTGGTGATGGAAAAACTCGTGGCGATCCATGGCCGTGGCGGGCTGATCGCTGTCGACCGGGACGGCAACGTCTCGCTGCCGTTCAACACCGAAGGCATGTATCGCGGCGTGGCCCGCGTCGGCGAACCGGTCAACGTCTGGATTTACGGCTGATATGGCGACTACTGTTTCAAGGCAAGGCATCGTGCTGCCCCCCGAGCGGGTGGTGGCGGTAGACAATCTCACCGTGCGCTTCGCCACGTCCGAGCGCACGGTCGAAGCCGTGCGCGACCTCTCGTTCCACGTCGATCGCGGCGAGACGCTCGCGGTGGTTGGCGAATCCGGCTCGGGCAAGTCGGTCACGTCGCTGGCGTTGATGCGGCTGGTGGAGCACGGCGGCGGCAAGCTCGCCAGCGGCAGCATGCTGCTGCGCCGTCGCGGCGGCGAAGTGCTCGATCTGGCCAAGGCAGGCGAATCGACCTTGCGTACGGTGCGCGGCGCCGACATCGCGATGATCTTCCAGGAGCCGATGACATCGCTGAATCCGGTATTTCCGGTCGGCGAGCAGATCGCGGAATCGATCCGCCTGCATCAGGGCAAGAACAACGCGGCGGCGCGCGCCGAGGCGCTGCGCATGCTCGAATTGGTACGCATCCCCGAGGCACGCCGCGTGCTGGACCGCTATCCGCACCAGTTGTCCGGCGGCATGCGTCAGCGTGTGATGATTGCCATGGCGCTGTCGTGCAAGCCGGCGCTGTTGATCGCCGATGAACCGACCACCGCGCTGGACGTCACGATCCAGGCCGAAATCCTGCAGTTGATCCGCAACCTGCAGGCCGAAATGGATATGGGCGTGGTCTTCATTACGCACGACATGGGCGTGGTGGCCGAGGTAGCCGATCGCGTGCTGGTGATGTATCGCGGCGAGAAAGTCGAGGAGGGCACCTCCGACGACGTGTTCCACGCGCCGGCCCACCCCTATACGCGCGCGCTGCTGTCGGCCGTGCCCAAGCTGGGCGCGATGTCGGGCACCGATCTGCCGGCGCGCTTTCCGCTGGTGCAAATGCGTGACGGCGCGGCGCCGGTCGTGGAGCTGCCGCAGGACACCGTGCCGGCGGGCGCCGAACCGATCCTGCGCGTGCGCGATCTGGTGACGCGATTCGATGTGCCGGGCGGCCTGTTCGGCAAGGTCACGCGTCGCGTACATGCGGTGGAGCGGGTCAGCTTCGATCTCTATCCCGGCGAGACGCTTGCGCTGGTGGGCGAATCGGGCTGCGGCAAATCGACAACGGGCCGCTCGCTGCTGCGTCTGGTCGACGCGCAGAGCGGCACCATCGAGTTCGCCGGTCAGAACATCAGCAAGATGCAAGGCCCGGCGCTGCAGGCGCTGCGCCGCAATATCCAGTTCATCTTCCAGGACCCGTTCGCATCGCTCGATCCGCGCGTGCCGGTCGGTTATTCGATCATGGAGCCGTTGCTGGTGCACAAGGTGGCCAGCGGCAAGGACGCCGAGGCGCGCGTCGCATGGCTGCTCGAAAAAGTCGGCCTTACCGCCGCGCATGCCTCGCGCTATCCGCACGAGTTCTCCGGCGGCCAGCGCCAGCGCATCTGCATTGCGCGCGCGCTCGCGCTGAATCCGAAGGTGGTGGTGGCCGACGAATCGGTGTCCGCGCTCGACGTGTCGATCCAGGCGCAGATTGTCAACCTGATGCTCGATCTGCAGCGCGAACTCGGCGTGGCATTCCTGTTCATCTCGCACGACATGGCGGTGGTGGAGCGCGTCAGCCATCGCGTGGCGGTGATGTACCTGGGCCAAATCGTCGAGATCGGCCCGCGCCGCGCGATCTTCGAGAATCCGCAGCACCCGTACACCCGCAAGCTGATGTCGGCGGTGCCGATCGCCGATCCGGCGCGCCGCCATCTGAAGCGCGAACCGTTGTCCGATGAAATCCCGAGCCCGATCCGCGCGGTCGGCGACGAGCCCGTGGTGCAGCCGCTGGTGGCCGTCGCGGGCAGCGGTGCGCACGGCCATTACGTGGCGCGGCACGCCGTCGGCGGCGCCTACTGATCGATCCGTTTTTGTACCGAAGTACTGAAGTCCCTGTATTCCCTGAGAGGAGAAGAGATGTCCAAGGTTTCTTTCCGGCTGATGGCCGGTGCTGCCGCAGTAGGCGCCGTCGGCATGCTGGCCGCCGCGCCGGCGTTTGCCGCCAAGGATGCGGTGATGGCGGTGTATTCCACCTTCACCACGCTTGATCCGTACGACGCCAACGATACGCTGTCGCAAGCGGCGACCAAGTCGTTCTATCAAGGCCTGTTCGGCTTCGACAAGGATCTGAAGCTGGTCAACGTGCTGGCCGAGAGCTATGAAGTGAGCAAGGACGGTCTGGTCTACACGTTCAAGCTCAAGAAGAACATCAAGTTCCACGACGGCACCACCTTCGATGCCACGGCCGTCAAGGCCAACTTCGACCGCGTGACCGATCCCGCCAACAAGCTCAAGCGCTACACGCTGTTCAACCGCGTGGCCAAGACCGAGGTGGTGGACCCGTACACCGCCCGCGTGACGCTCAAGGAGCCGTTCTCGCCGTTCATCAACGTGCTGGCCCACCCGTCGGCCGTGATGATCAGCCCCACGGCGCTCAAGAAGTACGGCAAGGAAATCGCGTTCCATCCGGTCGGCACCGGCCCGTTCGAGTTCGTCGAGTGGAAGCAGACCGACTACCTGAAGGGCAAGAAATTTGCCGGCTACTGGAAGACCGGCTATCCGAAGATCGACACCATCACGTGGAAGCCGGTGGTCGACAACAACACGCGTTCGGCCGTGATGCAGACCGGCGAAGCGGACTTCGCGTTCAGCATTCCGTTCGAGCAGGCCGCCGTGCTCAAGGCGAGCCCGAAGGTCGACATGATCGACTCGCCTTCGATCATCCAGCGCTACCTGTCGTTCAACACGATGGTCAAGCCGTTCAACGACCCGAAGGTGCGTCAGGCGATCAACTATGCGATCAACAAGGAAGCGCTGACCAAGGTGGCGTTCGCCGGTCATGCGGTGCCGGCCGAAGGCGTGGTGCCGCCGGGCGTCGACTACGCCGAAAAGCTCGGCCCGTGGCCGTACAACCCGGCCAAGGCGCGCGAACTGCTCAAGGAAGCCGGTTATCCGAACGGGTTCGAGACCACGCTATGGTCGGCCTATAACCACACCACCGCGCAGAAGGTGATCCAGTTCGTGCAGCAGCAGCTGCAGCAGGTTGGCATCAAGGCGCAGGTGCAGGCGCTCGAAGCCGGCCAGCGCGTGGAGCGCGTGGAAAGCGTGCAGAAGCCCGAGGACGCCGGCGTGCGCATGTATTACGTCGGCTGGTCGTCGTCGACCGGTGAATCGGACTGGGCGCTTCGTCCGCTGCTGGCGTCGGAATCGATGCCGCCCAAGCTGCTGAACACGGCCTACTACAAGAACGATCAGGTCGACGCCGACATCGCCGGCGCGCTGCGCACCACCGATCGCGGCGAAAAGGCCAAGCTCTACAAGGACGCGCAGGAACGCATCTGGAAGGATGCGCCGTGGGCCTTCCTGGTGACCGAGAAGATCCTGTACGCGCGTTCGAAGCGCCTCACCGGCGCCTATGTGATGCCGGACGGCTCGTTCAACTTCGACGAGATCGACATCAAGCAGTAAGCGTGTGCCGCATGCCGCGCTGCGCAAACAAGGCGCGATGCGGTGGCGCTGCCACGGCCGCGCAGGCCGTGGTGGCAACTAGCAGTCAGGCAGTGCCATAACAAGCTGTTCAACGATGCGGTAAGCCGTGAGGCCGCCTGCCCGTGTACGCGGGGTGAAAGGGTGGGCGGCCGCCGGTCTCAATTTCTGGTTTTCTGGTGTCAGGATGCTGAATTACTTCCTCAAACGATTTCTGGGCGTAATACCGACGATGCTGATCGTGGCAGTGTTGGTGTTTCTGTTCGTCCATCTGCTGCCTGGCGATCCGGCGCGGCTGGCCGCGGGCCCGGAAGCCGATTCGGCCACTGTCGAGCTGGTGCGCAAGGACCTTGGGCTCGATTTGCCGATGCACGAGCAGTTCGTGCGCTATTTCTCGAACGCGCTGCGGGGGGATTTCGGCATATCGCTGCGCAGCAAGCGCCCGGTTTCCGACGAGATCGGCGAGCGCTTCCTGCCTACGCTCTACCTGACGATTACCTCGATGGTGTGGGCCGTGGTATTCGGCATGGCGGTCGGCATCAGTTCGGCCGTGTGGCGCAACCAATGGCCCGACCGCCTGGGCATGACGCTGGCCGTGTCGGGCATTTCGTTTCCCGCCTTCGCGCTGGGCATGCTGCTGATGGAAGTGTTTTCGGTGCAACTGGGCTGGCTGCCGTCGATCGGCGCCGATAGCTGGAAGCACTACATCCTGCCGTCGCTGACGCTTGGCGCGGCGGTGGCCGCGGTGATGGCGCGTTTCACGCGCGCGTCGTTTATCGAAGTCCTGCAGGAGGATTTCGTGCGCACCGCGCGCGCCAAGGGCGTGCGCGAAACCGTGGTGGTGATCAAGCACACGCTGCGCAACGCGATGATTCCCGTGGTCACGATGATGGGCCTGCAGTTCGGCTTCTTGCTGGGCGGCTCGATCCTGGTCGAGAAAGTGTTCAACTGGCCCGGGCTGGGCCGGCTGCTGGTGGACGCCGTGGAAATGCGCGACTACCCCGTCATCCAGGCCGAAGTGCTGCTCTTTTCGCTCGAATTCATTCTGATCAACCTGGTCGTGGACATGCTCTACACGGTGATCAACCCAACCATCCGCTACAAGTAAGGAGGCCGACATGTCCGAGCTTTCCACGTCTGCCGCCGTTGCATCGAACCCGGTCCCCGAAGCGGTGCGCACCCCCTGGACCGAATTCTGGCGCAAGTTCCGCAAGCAGCATCTGGCGCTGGGCGCCGGCGCGTTCGTGCTGGTGCTAGTGGTCATCGCGATCCTCGCGTCATATATCGCGCCGTACGATGCGGAGAATTTTTTCGACTACGACGCGCTGAACGCCGGGCCGTCGATGGCGCACTGGATGGGCGTCGATTCGCTGGGCCGCGACATCTTCAGCCGCATTCTCGCCGGCACGCGCATTTCGCTGGCCGCCGGCTTTTTCTCGGTCATCATCGGCGCCATCATCGGCACTGTGATGGGCCTGCTGGCCGGCTACTACGAAGGCTGGTGGGACCGCATCGTCACGCGCGTCTGCGACGTGCTGTTCGCGTTTCCCGGCATTCTGCTGGCGATCGCCATCGTGGCGATTCTCGGCAACGGCATGGTCAACGTGATCTTTGCCGTAGCGGTGTTCAGCATTCCCGCGTTTGCGCGGCTGGTGCGCGGCAACACGCTGATGCTCAAGCGCCTGACCTATGTGGACGCGGCACGCAGCATCGGCGCGTCCGACTGGACGATCCTGATGCGGCATATCCTGCCAGGTACGGTGTCGTCGATCGTTGTGTATTTCTCGATGCGGATCGGCACGTCGATCATCACCGCGGCGGGGCTGTCGTTCCTCGGTCTGGGCGCGCAGCCGCCCACGCCCGAGTGGGGCGCGATGCTCAACGAAGCGCGCGCCGACATGGTCACCGCGCCGCACGTGGCGATCTTTCCCAGCCTTGCGATCTTCCTGACGGTGCTGGCGTTCAACCTGCTTGGCGATGGCCTGCGCGACGCGCTGGACCCGAAGATCGACCGCCGCTGATCCATGCCTGACACGTCCCATGCGCCCATCGCGCCGCCTGCACCGCGTGTCGGCAGCTTGCCTTCCGGCGCGCGCGATGCGATCACCGATGTGCCCGGCGTCACGGTGGGCCATTGCACGCTTGCCGAAGGCGCCTGCCAGACCGGCGTCACGGTGATCCGCCCGCACCCGGGCAATGTCTATGTCGACAAGACGCCCGCCGCCGCCGCCGTGATCAACGGCTTCGGCAAGAGCATCGGGCTGGTGCAGGTCGATGAACTTGGCGTGCTCGAGACGCCGATCGCGCTTACCAATACCTTTTCGGTGGGCGCTGTAGCGCAGGCACAGATCCGCGCTGCGATTGCCGACAATCCCGACATCGGCCGCGCATGGCCCACCGTCAATCCGTTGGTGTTCGAATGCAATGACGGCTATCTGAACGATATCCAGGCCATGGCGGTGCAAGCCCAGCACTATGACGCCGCACTGGGCGCCGCGGCAGCGCAGTTCGCACAGGGCGCGGTTGGTGCCGGACGCGGCATGTCGTCGTTCGGTGTCAAAGGCGGCATTGGCAGCGCGTCGCGTGTCGCCGGCGGCCATACCGTCGGCGCGCTGGTGCTGGCCAATTTCGGCACGCCGGAATCGCTGGTGATTGCCGGCCGGCCGCTGGGCGATGCGCTCGCCGCGCGCCTGCAGCAGGAAAAATCGCCCGAGAAGGGCTCGATCATCATGATCGTGGCCACCGACGCGCCGCTCGATGCGCGGCAACTGCGTCGCCTGGCGATGCGCGCCGGCGCCGGCCTGGCACGGACCGGGTCGGTCTACGGGCATGGCTCGGGCGATATCGCGCTGGCGTTCTCGACGGCCTATACCATTCCGCATCGCGCGGAAACGCCGATGCCCGCCGTGGCGATGGTGCATGAAGCGCGGATCGATCCGCTGTTCCGAGCCGTGGCCGACTGCGTAGAACAAGCCATCGTCAGTGCGCTGTGGCACGCCGAAACCGTCCATGGCCGCGATGGCCATTTCCGCCGCGCGCTGCGCGAGACGTTGCAAGACCTGATCGCATGAAAATTCTGATTTCCGCCGATATCGAAGGCGTGGCCGGCGTATTCCACACCGAACAGACGCGCGCCGGCAACGGCGAATATGAACGCGCCCGCGCATGGATGACCGCCGAGGCCAACGCGGCCGTGCAGGGCGCGTTCGCGGGCGGCGCCACGGCCGTGCTGGTCAACGATTCGCACGGCGGCTTTCGCAACCTGCTGCCCGACCAGATCGATCCACGCGCGCAGCTGGTGCTGGGCAAGCCGCGCTACCTGAGCATGATGACCGGCGTCGAGCAGGACTGTGACGGCGTGTTCATGATCGGCTACCACAGCCGTGCGCAGAGCCGCGGCGTGCTGGCGCATACGATCAACAGCAGTGCCTTCGCGCGGGTCTGGTTCAATGGACTCGAACTGGGCGAGGCCGGCATCTACGCGGCGCTGGCCGGCGAGTTCGATGTGCCGGTGCTGATGGCCAGCGGCGACGACGTCTTCATCGCCGAGACCCAGCCGCTGATGCCCTGGGTGCGCTTCGTGCAGACCAAGACGGTGGGCGGGCAGGGCAGTGGCACCACGCTGACGCCAGGGGCCGCGCGCGAGGCGATTGCCGCCGCCGCGCAGGCCGTGACGCGCGAGGCGATCGCCCAGCCGCAGGCGCGCTGCCTGGAGCTGGCCGGACCGGTGACGTGCCGATTGCAGACGCAGACCACCGCGCATGCCGACCTGTTCTGCCAATGGCCCACCTTCGAACGTGTGGACGGCGTCACGCTGTCGTTTGTCGCGCCCAGCGTGCAGGCCGCCGTGCGGATGCTGAACTGCTGCTCGGCGATGTCTTTCATGCTCAAGTGATCGGCGTGGCGCCTGCGCGGAAATGCGCGGAGCCGAAGGGATTCGCCCAGATCGGTGCTGCAAGATAACGGCGCGCAGATCCGCGCGGGAAAACGGCAAGATGACCAAACAGTGGGACAATACCGGCCGTTTTCCCATTTGCCACGCCGATGACTTCACCCATGCACGGGAGCTGGATTCCCGTTCGCAAGGACTTTGCCGATCCGTCGACCACACGCTGCCATGCGCGCAGTGCCAAAGGTGGGCGGCATCATGGCTTCCCCGAAGGCCACGCATGGATCCTGCGCGGGCCGGACGGCCACGAGTATCCGTTCGGCCTGGAATGCGCGCGGGCCGCGCTGGCGGCGCCGGGCATGCTCGACCAGATTCCCGACTATACCGAGCGCGACGCCATCCATCGCCTCGACGCCGCGCTCGCGCCGCTGCCGCGCCGCAAGCCGACCGCCGCCGAACTGGAACTGGAGCGTCGCAACGCGGCTACGCGCTATGTCGTGCTGCGCATGGAAAAGGTCGCGTCGGTGCCGCGCGTGCAGCCGACGGTGCGCTTTGCCGCGCTCGACGACCTCTACCAGCAGATCGCTGCGGGACGTCCGTTGACGCAGGCGCAAGCGCAGCGCGTGCTGGCGATCGAACGCAGTCCCGCCACGCCGCCCAAGCTCAAGAGCGTCAACCTGCTCGATGTCTACACCGCGCACGTCAAGCTCGAGTGGCTGATTGCCGCATCGAACCGCGTGGATCGCATACGTTTTCTGCGCAGCCTGCATGACTGGCTGGCCAGACATCTGGTGTTATCCGCCGCGCAGATCGAAGCGGCTGGAATCGTCATGCATCCGCATGCATTCCGTTCCGCATGGCCTGACGAGGACGGCGCGGCCGAACGTTTCTAGCGCCGTCTGGCAATCCGGGGGCGAATGGCGTTACATTGACGGCATCCCCACTCGGCCCCGGTCCAACGTCCCGCCATGGCTGCCAGTCCGAAGGTTCGTTCCGCGCGGTATTTCGCCCGCAGCTATGCCGAAGCGCGGCAAAAATTTCTCGATGCCGCGCACGCGTGCGGCGCTTCCCTGACCGAATTTCCACATCCCACCGAGACCGGCCGCGATGGCGAAACGCTGGCGATGGATGTCGCATGGCTTGGCGATGCGCAGGCGCAGCGCGTGGTGCTGGTGACATCGGGCACGCACGGCGCCGAGGGGTTTTGCGGATCCGGCGCGCAGGTGGCGATGCTCGACGACACCGCGCTGCATGCGGACTGCCGGCGCGCCGGCGTGGCGCTGATGCTGGTGCACGCGGTCAATCCCTATGGTTTCTCGCATCTGCGGCGCGTCAACGAGGACAACGTCGACCTGAACCGCAACTTCATGGATTTCGATCGGCCGCTGCCGCTCAATCCGGCCTATGCGGAAGTGGCGCCGCTGTTGCTGCCATCGCAATGGCCGCCGTCGTGCGACGAGCACACCGCGCTGATGACGGCCGTGGCGCGCAAAGGGATGCCGTGGTATCAGGCCGCGGTCAGCGCCGGGCAATATCAGGATCCGCACGGCATGTTCTTCGGCGGGCAGAAGGCCACGTGGAGCAACTACACGCTGCGCCGCGTGCTGGCGCGCTTCGGCGCGGGCCGCAGCGCGTTGCGCTGGATCGACGTACATACCGGGTTGGGTCCCTGGGGCTACGGCGAGCCAATCTATATGGGCCCGGACGACGACGCGCATCTGGCGCGCGCCCGTACGATCTGGGGCGCCAGCGTGACCTCGATCTATGACGGCTCGTCGTCATCGGCCAATCTGACCGGACTGGCGTGGCTGGCCGTGCCGCAGACGTTGCCGTCGATCGACTACGCCGGCATCGCGCTCGAATTCGGCACGCTGCCGCTGTCGGAAGTACTCGATGCATTGCGCGGCGACCACTGGCTGCATGTGCATCCCGAGGCCGACGAGAATCAGCGCTCGCTGATCAAGGACGCGGTGTGGCGGGCGTTCTATGGCGACGCCGACGATTGGCGCGAAGGCGTGGTGACGCAGGTGACCGATGCCGTGCGCAAGGCGCTGACGTCATAGCGGCGATGTGGTTCAGGCGCCTGTGATTCGGCCATTGATGGGCGCGCTGCGCTCGACTCACGCATCCGCGCCGCTTTCCTCGATCAACCATTGGCGGAAGGCGCGCGCCGCCGCCGGCTCGGCACGGTCGCGCGGCCACACGGCGTAATAGCCGCCGCCCAGCGACGCGCTGGCGTCGCACGCGCGCACCAGCAGTCCGGCCGCCACGCAGCGGTCGATCATGTGTTCCCACCCCAGTACGATGCCCTGGCCTTCGATGGCCATCTGCACCAGCACCGGATAGGTATTGGCCACGAGTTCGCGCTCGAAGCGCGTTTCACGCAGGCCGTTTCGTGCAAACCATGCAGGCCACGACATCCAGATGCGCTGGGCGTCTTCCAGTACCAGCAGCGACTCCCTGGGCAGGTCGGCGACGGCGAGCCGCCTGCCGGCCAGGTAGGACGGCGCACAGACCGGATACACCTCTTCGTCGTACAGGCGGCGCGCGGCCATGCCGCTCGGCGCGCCTTCGCGCAGGTAATACAGGCCGATATCGAAATCGGTGTCCGACAGCGACGCCAGACTGTCGTTGACCACCAGCCGCACATGAAAATCGGGATGCCGCGCGCGAAACGCGGCCAACCGCGGCGTCAGCCACAGCACGGCGACGCCCGACGAACAGGCCACGGTCAATTCGACCTGGCCCTTGCGCTTCATGACGTCCTCGGTGGCTTGCGCACAACTGACCAGCAGGCGTTGCACCTGCTCGGCGTATTGCTGGCCGCTGACGGTCAGCCGCAACGCGCGCGGTTCGCGGATAAACAGTTTCTTGCCGAGAAAGCGCTCGAGCTGCGCCACCTGGCGACTGATCGCGCTTTGCGTCAGATGGAGTTCGGCGGCGGCGCGCGTGAAGCTGCCGTGCCGCATCGCCGATTCGAAGGCGACCAGGCAGGCAAGCGGCGGGAGCGGGGAAATGCGCATGGGGCAGGCGTCATCAATGGCGAGGTTGCTGCCAATGATAGACGCAAGCCCCATGCCATCGGGGCGCGACGGCTTCTAAGGTGTGCCCGCGAAGCGCGCTCAAGCGCGCACTACGCGGTGCGCCGTCCGTTATGCGTTGTGGATCTTGCCGGCCTGCATGACCAGCTCGATGCGCGATGCGGGGCCGGCCAGCACGCCGATGTCCGCAAGCGGATCGCCGTCGACCACCAGCACATCGGCCAGCGCACCGGCCTGGATTGCGCCGAGTTCGCCTTCGCGCTGCAGGATCTGCGCCGCGATCGAGGTGGCCGAACGCAGCGCTTCGGCATTGCCGAGCAGCGCCGCGCGGATCAGGAATTCCTCGGACTGGTACTGGTGCATCTCGCCGAGCAGGTCGGAGCCGAAGCCCATCGGCACACCGGCTTCCGCGTAGATCGCCAGCGAATCGCGGCCAGCCTGGCGCACGGTTTCGATCTTGGCCACCGAATCGGCCGGCAGGCCCAGGCGTGCGCCGTCACGCGCGAGCGCGTCGTAGGTGATCAGCGTGGGCACGACGAACGCGCCATGCTCGCGCATCACGCGCGCCGCGGCGGCGTCCACGAGATTGCCGTGCTCGATGGTGCGCACGCCGCAGCGGACGGCGCGCGTGATGGCGCGGCCGGTGTAGGCATGGGCCATCACGTAGGTCTGCGCAGCCTCGGCTTCGGCCACGATGGCGCGGATTTCGTCTTCGCTGTACTGCGTGTTGCCGATCGGATCGGTCGGCGATGCCACGCCGCCGGACGCCATGATCTTGATCTGCGTGGCGCCTTTCTGGATTTCCTCGCGCACCGCCAGACGCACCGCATCGACGCCGTCGACCACGCGGGCAATCGCGCCGGCACGGAACGCGCACGAACACGGCTCCAGCGTGTCGGAACGCGGGCGGAAATCGCCATGGCCGCCAGTCTGCGACAGCGCCTTGCCCGACGGGAAGATGCGCGGGCCAGGAATCAGTCCGGTGGCGACGGCCTGCGACAGGCCCCAGTCGGCGCCGCCCGCATCGCGCACGGTGGTGAAGCCGCGTTCGAGCATGCCGCGCATGATTGGCATGGCGCGGAACGCCACCAGCACGTTGGGCTGCACGGCGTTGATGCCCAGATTGGCGAGCGATGCCAGCACATGGACGTGCAGGTCGATCAGCCCGGGCATCACGGTCTTGCCGCTCACGTCGATCACCTTGGCGTGCGGCGCGTTGATTGCAGCGGCGGATACCTCGACGATGCGCTCGCCGTCGATCAGCACATCATGGCGCGCCAGCAGTGCGCCGCGTACGGGGTCCAGGACGTTGCCGCCCTTGAGCAGGATCTGGGTCATGCGGATTTACTTCTTGTTGAGGTAGGCGGGCTCGCGCACCAGGCGCGTGCCGCAGAAACTGATGGCTGCGGCGATCATCACGTAGATGGCCGGCGCCATGGTGCTGCCGGTGCTGGCAATCAGCCATGTGATGAAGAACGACGCGAAGCCGCCGAAGATCGTCACGGCCAGGTTGTAGGCCACGGACAGGCCCGTCGACAGCACCTTGGCCGGGAACAGCTCGGCAAACGCGGCCAGGATCGGGCCGGTGTACGCGGCGATCAGCACGCCGAACACCAGCTGGAACACGAGCAGCGACACGAGGCCCGGCGTGTGGTTGATGTACGCGAACATCGGCCACGCCAGCACGAAGATCAGCGCGGCGGCGCCGGACAGCAGCCCGCGGCGGCCGATGCGGTCGGCCAGCATGCCAACCAGGGGTGCAAACACCATGATCGCCAGTCCGCCTGCCATGCCGGCAATAAAGCCCGTCGATTGCGGCACCTTGAGCACCTTCACGGCATACGTCGGCATGTAGAACAGCAGCACGTAGGTGCAGACCGTCCACAGGATCACCATCGAGAAGCTGGCCGCGGTCTGGCGCGGGTAGTCGCGCAGCACTTCGGTCAGCGGGGAATCGGTCTTGTCGGTGGTGGCCTGGAACGTCGGCGTTTCATCGAGGTTATGGCGGATATAGAAGCCGACCGGCCCGATGATCATGCCGATCAGGAACGGTAGCCGCCAGCCCCAGCTGTTGAGCGCCTCCGGGCTCAGCGACGCGGTGACGAAGGTGCCGACGGCCGCGCCGAGCAGCACCGCCACGCCGATACTGGCCTGGATCCAGCTCGAATAGTAGGCGCGCTGGTGTTCCGGAGCGTATTCGGTCAGGAAGGCCGTGGCGCCGCCCATTTCGCCGCCGGCGGAAAAGCCCTGCATCAGCCGTGCGAGGACGATCAGCAGCGGTGCGAACAGGCCGATCTGGTCGTAGGTCGGCGCGATGCCGATCAGCGTGGTGCCGGCCGCCATCAGCAGGATGGTCAGCGACAGCGCCGCCTTGCGGCCGACGCGGTCGGCGTAGACGCCGAGGATGATGCCGCCCACGGGCCGCATGAAAAATCCCACGCCGAACGTGGCCACGGCCAGCAGCAGCGAAGACAGTTCATTGCCGGTGGGAAAGAACAGCTTGGCGATGATCACGGCAAAGAAGCTGTACACCGTGAAGTCGAACCATTCGAGACCGTTGCCGATCACCGTGGCGATGATGGCGCGGCGGCGTTGGCTGGCCCCGATGTGGGGTCCCGTGCCGGTATAGATGGGGGCGCTGGCTTGCATGTCTCTCCTTTCCTCCTGAACGCCGCTGCGGCGCGCCCGCGCTTGTGGGGGCTGGCCGTTGGGCTTGCCCGATCTTAGGGGCGGCGTCGTGACACCGGAAACGAATTCTGCGCATGCCGCCATGACGCCAGCGCATACCAGCCGCGCGCCGGCCGGAGAGCATCAGATCTCAATCGCCGTTTTGCACGGTAAAACGGAATGGGTTTTCGGGTTCGGCAAAGCGCAGCCGCAGCGGCGGCCGATCCGCGGCGACAAACCTGTTCCGGAACGTGTAGTACGAAATCAGCAGGCCGGTGCGGGCCTCGCCCTCGGTATCGATGACGTAGGTGTTCTTCGGAAACAGCAGCTCGCCGGCCTCGCTCGCGATCACGGCGCGGCACGATGACAGCAGGCTCGGCAGATGCAGCAGCCGCGGCCGCCCGCGAATGCCCAGTGGGTCAAGCAGCAGGTAGATCTGCGCGTGGCGATTCGCTTCGCCGGAGCCGTCGCTGTGACCGGTCACGCATAGCATCGGAGGTCGATTGCCGTTGGCGTCCGAGGCAAACACGGTGGCACTTGCTGGATAGATTTTCGAGAATTGCTCGCGTCGGAATGTCGTGGCGCGCCGGAAGCGGAAATCCCTGCCGTTCACGACGATGCGGTCCTCGCCGATCTCGATCTTCAGGCGTTGGCCGTAAAACGAGGTTTGCGCATCCACGTACATGCCCGGCCGATCGGCATAGGAGTAGAGCGTGTTGTCCGAAGTGGTCAGCGGCGTGTCGAACACGGCGCCCGGCAGGGCGGCGTAGAAGGCGTCGTAGTCGTCATAGACGGGTTCGGCGGCGAGGGCGCTGGCAGGCAGCACCGGGACAAGGCCGGCGAGGAGGGCGATGAAGAGGCCGGTGATCCAGCCGGGAAGGAAAGTGGCCTGCAAGGCAGAGATCGGGGCCGCCAGTCTTGAAGGGAATGTCATCGGTGCGCGCACGGTGATCCAAGGATCCGCGATTATGCTGCCGGCGATTCGCGCATGCGCCGTTTATGCCGTCTGGTTGATGCGGGTCAGGGCGCCTGTGACGCCATATGCGCATAGCGCTTCGAGTTGCGTAGCCACGGTATCGACGAATTCACGCGACTGGCCCAGATCGCCAAACACTGGCGCGAAGCCGGCGATGATGCGCACGCGCGCCCGCTCGCGCGCATGTGCATCGAACAGCTTTTCGGTGTCGCGTGCCGCCTGCGCCATGGCGGCAGCCAGCGGCTGAGCCAGCGGGTCTTCGATCGGGAACGCGTTGCCCGCTTCGTCGTAGCCGCGCAGGAAATGCAGCCAGGCGGCCACGCCCAGCGCCAGGCGCGGAAACGGCAACCCGGCCGCGATGCGCTCGCGGATCGGCGCAAGCAGGCGCTGCGGAATTTTCTGCGAACCGTCCATGGCGATCTGCCGCGTGCGATGCCCGAGCGCAGGGTTGGTGAAACGCGGCAGCAGGCTGGCGCGATATGCGTCGACGTCGAGCCCGGGCAACGGCGGCAAGGTCGGCTGTGTTTCGCGCGCCATGGTGTCGGAGATGAACGTGCGCACGGCCGGTTGTGCGATCACGCGGTCGGTGGTGGGCCAGCCCGCCAGCACGCCCATGTACGCCATCATCGACTGGCTGCCGTTGACCAGGCGATGCTTGAGAACTTCGAACGGCTTGGCGTCGGCGACGAACTGCGCGCCGCCTGCTTCCCAATCGGGTCGGCCCGCTGCGAAGCGCTCCTCGATGACCCACTGGAAGAACGGTTCACCGACCACGGGCCATGCGTCGTAGCGCCCCAGCGCGCCCGATACGCGCGCGATATCGTCGGCCGTTGTCTTCGGCACGATGCGGTCGACCATCGAATTGGGAAACGTGCAGCGCGCCGCAACCCAATCGCGCAGTGCGGGATCGATCTCGGCGCAGAACGCCAGCAGCACGCCGCGCAGCGTGTCGCCGTTGCTGGCAAGGTTGTCGCAGGACAGCAGCGTCACCGGGCCAAGTCCGCGTTCCATGCGGCGTTGCAGGCCGCGCGCCAGGTAGCCGATCGCCGTAACAGGATGCGCGGGGCCGGACAGATCTTCGACGATGCCGCGATCCTCGCGGTTCAGCGCGCCCGTGGCGGGATCGTGACAATAGCCCTTCTCGGTGACAGTAAGGCTGACGATGCGCGTATCGCGATGGGCGATGCGGTCGAGCACCACCTCGGGGTCTTCTTCGGCGACCAGCACATCGATCAATGCGCCAATCACGCGCAACTGCTCGGTATCGGCGCTGCGCAGCGACAGTGTATAGAGACCGTCCTGCGCCTTGAGCGCGTCGCGCGTATCGGGCCGACGCAGCGATACGCCAACGATGCCCCACTGCAATCCGCGTTCACCGGCGGCCTCGATGGCGGTCTCGGTGATCTCGGCCTGGTGGCCGCGATGAAACGCGCCCACGCCCAGATGCACGATGCCTGCGCGCAGCTGCTCGCGCGGATAGGCTGGCCGTCGCACCGCGGCGGGCAGCGCGCCGAGCCGGTCCGGATGCAGCCGTGGCAATTGCGTGATATCGCTCATGGTCCTCTCCTACCAGTGCCACAACGTGCCGTCGTGCGCGAGCCGGTTCACGGGCAGATATGCACGCTGGTAAGGGTACTTCGCGGCCAGCGTTTCGTCGATCTCCACGCCGTGGCCCGGCGCATCGCCCGGCACCAGCATGCCGTCGGCGAACTTATAGCTGTGCGGGAAGACCGCGTCGGTTTCCTCGGTATCGCGCATGTATTCCTGGATGCCGAAGTTGGGCACCCAGATATCGAAATGCAGCGCCGCGCCCATGCACACCGGCGACAGGTCGGTGGCGCCATGGCAGCCGGTGCGTACCTGATGCATGGCCGCGAAGTCGGCAATGCGCCGCAAATGCGTGATGCCGCCCGCGTGCACGACCGTGGCACGGATGTAGTCGATCAGTTGCTCCTCGATCAACGTCTTGCAATCCCAGACGCTGTTGAAGATCTCGCCCACGGCCAGCGGCGTGACCGTGTGCTGGCGGATGAGGCGGAACGCGCGCTGGTCCTCGGCCGGCGTGGCGTCCTCCATCCAGAACAGGCGATACGGTTCCAGCGACTTGCCGAGCCGCGCCGCCTCGATCGGCGTGAGGCGATGGTGCACGTCGTGCAGCAGGTGGATGTCCGGGCCGACCGCTTCGCGCACCGCCTCGAACAGCCGCGGGGTGTGTTCCAGATAGCGCTCGGTGCTCCAGTCGTGTTCGGACGGCAGGTCGGCGTCGGCGGGCTCGTAGAACAAGCGGACGCGTGATACGCCGTAGACCTTGTTGAGTCCCGGCACGCCCGATTGCGCGCGGATCGCCTTGTAGCCCATTTCCTTGTAGCGCAGCACTTCGTCGACGGTGTGCGCGATGTCGCTGCCGTTGGCGTGGCCATAGACCATCACGCCGGTCCGGCTCTTGCCGCCCAGCAACTGGTACAGCGGCAGATTGGCGGCCTTGGCCTTGATGTCCCACAGCGCGGTATCCACCGCCGCAATCGCGCTCATCGTCACCGGGCCGCGCCGCCAGTACGCGCCACGGTACAGGTATTGCCAGATGTCTTCGGACTGGTGCGGATCGCGGCCGATCAGGCACGGAATCACGTGGTCCTGCAGATAGCTGACCACCGCGAGTTCGCGGCCGTTGAGCGTGGCGTCGCCAATGCCCGTCAGTCCTTCATCGGTTTCGATCTTGAGCGTGCCGAAGTTGCGGCCAGGGCTACACACAATGACGCGCGCGTTGGTGATCTTCATGCAGGTCTCCGGATAGGGAAAGACGTAACCGTTACATCACCGCGCCCAGCGTCCAGGGCACGAATTCGTTCTGGCCGTAACCGTGGATTTCGCTGCGGGTCTTGCGGCCCGACGCGGTATCGAGCATCAGCCGGAAAATCTCGGCGCCTTTCTCGGCGATGGTCGACGCGCCGTCGATGATGTCGCCGCAATTGATGTCGATGTCCTCGCCCTGCCGCTGCCACAGCGCGTTGTTGGTGGACAGCTTCAACGATGGCGACGGCGCGCAGCCATAGGCCGATCCGCGCCCCGTGGTGAAGCAGATCAGGTTGGCTCCGCCCGCCACCTGGCCGGTTGCCGACACCGGGTCGTAGCCGGGCGTATCCATGAACACCAGCCCATGCGCGCGGACCGGTTCGGCGAACTCGTAGACGTCGACCAGATTCGTCGTCCCGCTCTTGGCCACCGCGCCAAGCGATTTTTCGAGGATCGTGGTCAGGCCGCCGGCCTTGTTGCCGGCCGATGGGTTGTTGTCCATGCTGCCAGCATTGCGCGCGGTGTATTGCTCCCACCAGCGGATGCGCGCGATCAGGCGTGCGGCCACGTCGGGCGATACGGCGCGGCGCGTGAGCAGATGTTCGGCGCCGTAGATCTCGGGCGTCTCCGACAGGATCGCCGTGCCGCCCTGCGCCACCAGCAGGTCCACCGCCGCGCCCAGCGCGGGATTGGCCGTGATGCCCGAATAGCCGTCCGACCCGCCGCATTGCAGCCCGACCACGAGATGGCTCGCGGATACCGGCTGGCGCGTGACGCGGTTGGCGTCGTCAAGCAGCGCCTGCACGATGCCGATGCCGCGCGCCACGGTCTTTGCGGTGCCGCCCGTGTCCTGGATATTGAAGCTATGGAAACGCGTACCGGCAGCCAGCGCCGCCATGCCCGGTTCGTCGAGCAGCGCGTCGATCTGGTTGGTCTCGCAGCTGAGTCCCACCACCAGCACGGCGGCAAAATTGGCATGGCGCGCATAGCCCGCCAGAGTGCGGCGCAGCACGCGCAGATTTTCGCCGTCGCTGTCGGTGGCGCAGCCCGCGCCGTGCGTGAGCGCCACCACGCCGTCGATGTTGGGAAACGCTTCGAGCGCCTCGGGGTGGATGTCGCGCCGGAAGTGATCGGCGATTGCACGTGCTACGGTGGCCGAGCAATTTACCGATGTCAGGATGCCGATGTAGTTGCGCGTGGCGATGCGGCCGTCGGCGCGCACGATGCCGTCGAACGTGGCGGCATCGCTGGCGGCGGGCGTTGCGTGGACGTCGCTGCCGGCCGCGTAGTCGCGCGCGAAATCGCCCATCGCCAAATTATGCGTATGGACGTGCTGGCCCGCTGCGATGGCCTGGCGCGCAAAGCCGATGATCTGGTTGTAGCGGCGCACCGGCGCGCCCGCTGCGATGGCACGCACGGCCACCTTGTGACCGGGCGGCACCATGCCGGCCACGGTGATGCCTTCCTCGGGCAATACGGTGCCGGGCAGCAACTGCCGGCAGGCGATGACGATATCGTCGGCGGGATGGATCCGGATCGCGGCGGGTGCGGCTGACATGCGCCACTCCTGTTTGGGGCCTGCGTTGTTCTGGGCCTGTGTTGTAGGGCCGCTCAGTTGGACCAGCCGCCGTCGATGCTCTGCGCGGTGCCGGTGGTGAAGGCCGATTCGTCGGATGCCAGGTACACGGCCAGCGCGGCGATTTCGGCAGCGGTGCCAATGCGTCCCATCGGCTGGCGCGCGATGAAATCGGCTTCCACTTGCGCCAGCGTCTTGCCGCTTGCGGCCGCCTGATTGCTGATGCGCTGGCGCAGCGAAGGCGATTCGACGGTGCCCGGGCAGATGGCATTACAGCGGATGCCGCGCGTGATGAAATCCGCGGCCACCGCCTTGGTCATGCCGATCACGGCGGCTTTGGTCGCGCCGTACACGAAGCGGTTGGGCGCGCCCTTGATGCTGCCCGCCACCGACGCCATGTTGATGATCGATCCGCCGCCGGCGTCGAGCATCGCCGGCAAAAACGCGCGCATCATGCGATACATCGCGCGCACGTTCAGGTTCATCGAGAAGTCGAAAGCCTCGGCATCGCACTCGAGGATCGTGCCGTGATGCACGAACCCCGCGCCGTTGAACAGCACGTCGATGCGGCCCGTTTCGCGCGCGGCGGCGTCGACTGCGGTGCCGTCGGTCACATCGAGCCGCAGCGTGCGGCAGCCCGGCAGCGCGGCCAATCCGGCCAGGGTTTCGGCGTTGATATCGGCAGCGATGACCTGTGCGCCCTCGCGTAGGAATGCCTCGGCCGTGGCGCGGCCGATGCCTTGTCCGGCGGCCGTGACCAGCGCCGTCTTGCCGGCGAGTCGATTCGACATGGATAGCTCCTTGATAAGCGTAAGCGGTTCAGGAAACGCTCGCGCGCGCCTTGGCGCGGCGCTCGATTTCAGGCCAGTCCCACGCGATGCCAAGTCCCGGCGCATCGGGCGGCCGGGCGTGGCCATCGATGATTGCCACGCGGCTGTGCGCGATCGCGTCGAGTTGTGGGATGTATTCGAGCCACGCCGCGTTGGGCACGGCCGCGCACAGCGACACATGCAGTTCCATCAGGAAATGCGGGCAGATCGAGACGTTGCACGCCTCGGCCAGATGCGCCACCTTGAGCCACGGCGTGATACCGCCGATGCGCGCCACATCGGCCTGCACGATCGAGCACGCGCCGAGGCGCAGGTAATCGGCAAACTGGCCGATCGAATACAGCGACTCGCCCACGGCGATCGGCAGATGCGTGGACGCAGCCAGCCGCACATGGCCGGCCAGATCGTCGGCGGGCAGCGGCTCTTCGAACCAGCCGAGCCCAAGCCCGGAAAAATGCGCGGCGCGTCGCACCGCTTCGGACGCGGTGAAGCATTGATTGGCGTCGATCATCAGCGCGAAATGCGCACCGGCCGCCTCGCGCACGGCGTGGAGCCGCTCGATGTCGTCGGCCAGTTGCGGCTTGCCCACCTTGATCTTTGCGCCGAGAAATCCGGCTTCGCGCGCGGCCAGCGTCTGTTCCACCAGCGCCCGCTGCGACAGATGCAGCCAGCCGCCCTCGGTCGAGTAGACCGGCACGCGCGACTGGGCGCCGCCCGCGGCCAGCCACAGCGGCTGGCTGTCGCGGCGGCAGCGCCAGTCCCACAGCGCCGTATCGATGGCGGCCAGCGCCAGGCTGGTGATGACGCCCACCGAGGTGGCGTGCGTGCTGAACAGCAGGTCGCGCCAGATGGACTCGATAGGTGCCGGATCGCGGCCGATCAGCTGCGGCGCGAGATGGTCGCGCAGCAGCGCCATGACCGACGAACCGCCGGTGCCGATCGTGTAGCTGTAGCCGATACCTTCGCTGCCGTCCGCGCAGCGGATGTGGACCAGCGGGGTTTCCTGCGTGACGAACGACTGGATGGCGTCGGAGCGCGCCACCGGCGGGGTCAGATCCAGCTGGATCAGATCGACGTGAGTGATCGTCGTCATTTGCTGCCCACCAGGCCGGGCAGCCACAGCGTGATGGCCGGCACGTAGGTGATGGCGATCAGCGTCAAGAACAGCGGCACGAGCCAGGGCAGGATCGCCATCGTGGTGCGCTCCACCGACAGCCGGGCCACGCGCGCCAGCACGAACAGCACCATGCCCAGCGGCGGATGCAGCAGGCCGATCATCAGGTTCAGCGTCATGATGAGCCCGAAGTGGATCGGGTCGATACCGAGCTTGAGCACGATCGGCAGCAGGATCGGTACAAGGATGGTAATGGCCGCCGTGGTGTCGATGAAGCAGCCGACGATCAGGATCAGCACATTGGCCAGCAGCAGGAACACCCATTTGTTGTGCGTGAAACCGAGGATCGTGTCGGTCAGCGCCTGCGCGGCCTGGCTGGTCGTCAGCAACCACGCGAAGATCGACGCGGCCGTGACGATGAACAGCACCGACGCGGTGGTCTCAATGGTGTCCAGCGTGGCGCGCGCCAGCGCGCGCATCGTCATCGACCGGTAGCGCACCAGGCCAAGGAACAGCGCCCATATCACGGCGGCGACGGCCGCCTCGGTGGGCGTGAACCAGCCGAGCGTCATGCCGCCGATCAGGATCACCGGCGCCATCAGCGCCATCACGGCCGAGAAATCGAAATACCAGTCGAGCGCCAGCAGTACCACCAGCGCGATCATCGCGGCCGTATTGGTCGATACACCGGCCGACACGGCCAGCCAGATCGCCAGCGGGAACGCCAGCACCACGACGATTTCCATCGAGGCGGCGCGGAGCAGCTTCCACGAAAACGCGGTGTCGCCGCCCCAGCCGCGCCGGTGCGCGATCCACGCCACCGTCGCCATCATGAACAGCGTCAGCACCAGCCCCGGAACGATGCCAGCCAGGAATAGCGATCCGATCGAGACGTTGGCCATCATCCCGTAGATCACGAACGGCAGCGATGGCGGAATGATCGGGCCGAGCGTGGCCGACGCGGCGGTCACGCCTACCGCGAACTCGGTTTCGTAGCCGTGGTCCTTCATCGCCTTGATCTCGATCGTGCCCAGCCCCGCCGCGTCGGCGATGGCCGTGCCGCTCATGCCGGAAAAGATCACCGAGCCGATGATGTTGACGTGGCCGAGCCCGCCGCGCATCCAGCCGACCAGCGCCACGGCAAAGTTGTAGATGCGCCCGGTGATGCCGGCCACGTTCATCAGGTTGCCGGCCAGGATGAAGAACGGTACGGCCAGCAGCGGAAAGCTCTCGACGCCGGCGATCATGCGCTGGGCCAGGATGACGTCGGGCGCCGTGCCGCTGGCCCAGATATAGAGCAGCGACGCCAGCGCCATCGACATCGCGACCGGCATGCCCACCAGCATCAACAGCAGAAACGATGCAATCAGGATCCACATTGCCGCTGCTCCTCAGTTGTCCAGCGCATCGAACGCCGCGGGGCGTTCCAGGATCGAATATCCGTTACGCCAGTTCTGCCACGTCACCTGCAGCGAGCGCGCGGTCATCAGCACGAAGCCGGCCAGAGCAAGCCAGTAGACGTAGCTCTTGTTCCACGCGACGGTGGTCATCGGCTCGTCGCCGACGATGCCGATGAAGCGCCAGACCAGATACACCGCATAGCCGAGGAAAGCCGTGCGCACGACGTCGACCAGCGTCGACAGCGCGCGCGCCGGGCGGTGCGGCAGGTAGCGATACAGCAGGTCCACCTGGATATGGCGGCTCTTGCGCACGCACATCGATGCGCCGATAAACACCACGCCGATCAGGCAGTAGGTGGCCAGTTCCTCGGTCCACGCCAGCGAATCGTTCATCACGTAGCGCGTGAAGAACTGCAGGAAGACCAGCAGTGTCATCAGCCAGAACAGGCCGAAGTTGAACCAGTCCTCGGCAGCGTAGCCAGACAGGTCCACCGGTTGCGCATCGGCCTCTTCGAAACTCTGGACGATTTCCTCGACCGAGGACATGTGCGGCGCGCCTTCGGACGGCGGCTGGGCGGGCGCATTGCCGTCCATGGCTTGGGATCGCATTTGCATCGCATCGGCTCCGTTCTGCTGAAGGGCAGGGCAGTGCTGCGGGACAGGGCCCGGGGAAGGGCGAAGTGGCTCGGCGCGCGTCTAGCGCACCGCCTGGATCTTTTCCCAATCGGCCTGGCGATATCCCTGCGATTCGAAGCTCACGTTCTTGAGCACGGCGTCGCGATATTCGGGCACGCTGACCGGTGTGACCGTGAGGCCTTTCTGCTTGAACACGGCGACCAGTTCCTTTTCGCGCGCTTCCACGTCGGCGCTCGCGCGGGCGGCGGCTTCCTGCGCCACCTCGCCGAACATCTTGCGCTCCGGTTCCGACAGCCGCTTCCACAGCGATCCGGAAATCACCGTGTTGAGGTGATCGACGATATGTCCGGTCAGCACGATGTACTTCTGCACTTCATAAAACTTCTTTGCCTCGATGGTCGTCAGCGGGTTTTCCTGCGCTTCGACCGTGCCGTTCTGCAGGGCCAGATAGACCTCCGCAAACGCAATCGGCGATGTGTTGACGCCACACGCGCGCGGCATCGCCAGATAGGCGGGCACATCGGGCACGCGCATCTTCAGGCCCTTCATTTCCGCGCAATGCGAGAACGGCTTGTTCGAGGTGGACTGGCGTGTGCCGTAGTACGTGGTCGCCACGATATGGTTGCCGGTTTTCTGTTCGTAGCCAGTAGTCAGTTCCCGGTAGATATCGCTCTTCGTATAGGCCAGCAGATGCGCCGGATCGCGGAACGTGTACGGGTAGTACGTCACGCCGATACGCGGAAACGATTTGGCCGCGAAACTCGAGCCGGAGATGATGATGTCCACCGTGCCCATCGCCAGGCCCTGGTTGATATCGTTTTCCTTGCCGAGCTGCGACGCGGGGAAGACATCGATCTGATATTTGCCGTTGCTGCGCTTTTTGATTTCATCGGCGGCCCATACCGACCACTTGTGGAACGGCTCCGAGGTCTCGTACACGTGCGCCCACTTGAGTTTGATCGGCGCCTGTTGCGCCAGGACGGGCGTGCAGAACGCAGTGGCGGCGAGCAGCACGCCCGCACCGAGCATGCACGAGAACTGCCGGCGGATTCGCATCATGGGTTGTCTCCTGTTTTTGGTTGAAGCCGCCGGCCCTTGTTGGTATGGCGTTGTCGGTCGGGCCGGTCGGTTGCGAGGCGCTCGCCTCAGCCAGTCAACTGCACCTTGGTACTGCGGGATTTGTCGGCCGCCAGATGGAAGGCGTCCACGGCCTGCGCCAGCGGCAGCTGTGCCGACAGCAGCGGGCGTACATCGAGCCGCCGGCTGGTCAGATAGCGCACCGACCAGTCGAACTCGCGGCCAAAACGGAAGGCGCCGACGTAGTCGAGCTCGCGCGCCATGATGTCGTTGGCCGGAAAACGCAGGCCTTCGGCCGGCAGCGTGCCGACCTGGACGATGCGCCCGCCGCGGCGCGTGGCAGCCAGGCAGGTGCCAAGCGCCGCCGCGCTGCCCGCGGCTTCCAGACTGACGTCGGCGATATCGCGCAGTGCGTCGGGAGTGAGCTGCGATGTCAGGATGGTTTCGTCGGCGCCGACCGCGCGTGCCACATCGAGCGGACGCTGGGCGATATCGCACACCACGATGCGCGCCGCGCCTGCGAGGCGCGCCGCCATCACCGTCAGGCTGCCGATAGTGCCGCCGCCGGTTACGAGCACGGTCTTGCCGAGTAGTTCGCCCGCGCGATTGACGCCATGCAGCGCCACCGACAATGGTTCCGCGAAGGCAAGTTCGCCCAGCGAGATGTCGGCGTCCACAGGCGTGAGCTGTTGCTCGTGCATCAGGAAGTGCTGGCGGAACATGCCCTGCACGTGCGGATAGATGCTGGCACTGCCGAGGAATCGCATGTTGCGGCAAAGGTTGTCGCGCCCGGTGCGGCAGTAATCGCATTGGCCGCATGCGTGCGACGGATTGATGTCGACCTTGACGCCGGGCGCGACGCGCGTCACGGCGCTACCCACGGCTTCGACAATGCCCGACGCCTCATGCCCTGGCGTCAGCGGCTCCTTGATCACGAATGCGCCCACCTTGCCGTGGAAGTAGTAGTGCAGGTCCGATCCGCAAATACCGGCGGCGCCCAGGCGAACCAGCACCTCGTGCGGGCCGGGCGCGACGGGGGCGACATCGCTGAAGCGCAGGTCTTCGCTGGCGTGGATATGGCAGGTCAGGGACATCACGATTCCTCGCTGAGCGTGTTGGCGCCGACATCGGCCTTCGCGGATTTCCTGCGCCGCTGGCGTGCTGGAGACGCCGGGCCGACGGGCGCTGGTGGCGATGGGTGCGTCGCGCCGTCGGCATGGCCGGGCCACGCCGCGTAGAAGCGGTTGTGCGATTGTTCGAGGTGATCGCACATCGCGGCACGCGCCGCGTCCGGCGAGCCCGACGCGATTGCGGCGATCACGGCGCGATGCTCGGCGATGGCGGCGGACCAGCTTTCCGCGTTCTCGAAATGGCTGCCGAACTGCGCGAACAGCGGGTTGTGCCGTTCATCGAACAACTCGGCTACCAGCCGCGACAGCACGGCGTTCTCGGAAACTTCCGTGATGCGCAGGTGGAACAGGCGATCGCCGCGCACGGGAATATTGCCCCCGGCGGCCTCTTCTTCCATCATGGCCACCGATGCGGCCAGCGCATCGAGCAGCGCGGGCGTGCACTGGCGCGCGGCGTTAGCGGCCATTTCGCCCTCGATGGTCTGGCGCGCGCGGATGACATCCAGCGGCGGCTCGGCCATCACGCTGCCGGCGGGCGTGGCAAGCGGCGCGGGGTCCGCGGCGCAGGCGTAGATGCCGGAGCCCATCCGCACTTCGACCAGCCCTTCCACTTCCAGCGCGATCAACGCCTCGCGCACCGATGGGCGTGACACGCCGAGCTGCGCCGCCAGGTCGCGCTCGGGCGGCAGGCGCGACCCCACCGGAAACTCGCCGCCTTCGATCAGCCGTCGCAACTGGTCGGCAATCTGGCGGTACAGGCGACGCGGTTCGATCTGCTGAAGCGGCATGGGGTTTCCCGGGCGAGCAGCGGACAAATGGTCAAGCGGTCTGACCAATTTCTAGGAAACTTTCAGCATGGCCGCAAGAAGAAGATGTGCCGCGCCGCAGCACGGTCGCGGAAATTGCTACACACGATACTGGCCGAATCTGCGTGCGCCAGCATTCGGGAACGGGCACGCGGACTTGCGCCGATTTCACCGCGGTGGCCCAAGTACCTGAATCGATTGGCAAAAAACGTCATTGTTCGGACGATTTCCGCATATCTGACAATGCGGGCCCCGCAATTGCTACTAAGCTTGGTTGGGGCTGTCCGGTTCGCGGGCAGTCTGCCGTGTTCCATCTGTGAGGAGATCACGATGAAAACGAAGACGTTAATACCCGCCGTCATGGTCGCCGCCGGTCTGCTGACCATGCCGTTCGCGCAGGCGCAGCAGCAACAGCCGATGCAGGGCCAGATGCAACCGATGCCGGGCCAGAGCCAGCCGTCGGGCCCGACCCCGATGCCGTCGCCCGGACAGGCTGGCGCGATGCCACCGTCGGCCACGCCGATGCCGCCGGCACGTGGCGGCACCCCGCCACGCGGCATGGCGCCATCGCGCCCCGGATCGATGCAGCAGGGCATGGAGCCCGGTATGCAGCAAGGGATGCAATCCGGCAGCAGCGGCAGCATGCCGATGGGCGCGCAATCGCCGTATACGCCGCAGAAATGGAGCAAGGGGCAAAAGCTGCCCACCGAGTTCCGTGACCGGCAATACGTGATCGACAAGTACAAGGACTACAACCTGCCCGCGCCGAAGAAGGGTTATCACTGGGTGGGCGTTGGCGCCGACTACTACCAGGTGTCGTCCAACGGCACGATCTACTCGGTCGGCCCTGGCGGCATGTGACGCGCCATTGCGCGCGCCTTGCCAAACGAAAACGCGCCATGATCACTCATGGCGCGTTTTTTATTGGGCGACCGGATGTTTCGCCTGTGCCGGCGCGCGCAGGGGGCGATCCGCTCCTCTCAGTCGGGCAATGCGTCGTACGTGACCAGGAACACCTGATCGTCGCCGGCACTGACCGACAGCCACACGATATCGAGCTCCGGGAACGCAGCCTGCACGTTAGCGTGTTCATTGCCGATTTCCACCACCAGCACGCCGCCCGGATTCAGGCGCTTTTTCGCGCCGGCGACGATACGGCGGACGATGTCCATGCCGTCGTCACCGCCAGCCAGCGCGATGCGCGGCTCGGCCAGGTATTCGGCCGGCAGGTCGCGCATCGACTGCTCGTTCACATAGGGCGGATTGGTCAGGATCACGTCGTACGTGGCGCCCGACGGCAGCGGTGCGTAGAGATCCCCCTGATAGAGCGCGATGCGATCCTCCATCTTGTAGTCGGCCACATTGCGGCGCGCCACGGCGAGCGCATCGGACGAGATATCGACGGCATCGACATGCGCATTGGGCCAGACGTGCGCGGCGATGATCGGCAAGCAGCCAGACCCCGTGCACAGCTCCAGTACCGGGCCAATCTCCTCGACGTCGCCAAGCCACGGCTGCAGACCGTCCTGCAGCAATTCGCCGATAAAGCTGCGTGGCACGATCACGCGGGAATCGACGTAGAAGCGCAAGCCGTGCATGAACGCTTCATGCGTGATGTAGGCGGCCGGCACGCGTTCGGTGACGCGACGGTCGATCACCTTCAGCACCGCATCGATTTCTTCGGGCAGCAGTCGTGCATCGAGAAACGGATCGAGCGTATCGAGCGGCAGGCTCAACGTATGCAGCACCAGATAGGCCGCTTCGTCGTAGGCGTTGGCGCTGCCGTGGCCAAACGACAGCTTGGCGGCGGTAAAGCGCGACACCGCCAGGCGCAGCAGGTCGCGGACGGTTTGCAGAGGGGATGGGGTAGGCATGGCGGGTGTCGCTCCAACGATCAGGCGATCAGGCGTTCGAGCACGCCACGATAGACATTCTTCAGCGGCTCGATGAAACGCACTTCCACGTGTTCGTCGATCTTGTGGATGCTGGCGTTGGGCGGGCCGAACTCGATGACCTGCGGGCAGATCCTGGCAATGAAACGGCCGTCGGACGTGCCGCCCGTGGTCGACAGCTCGGTGGTGACGCCGGTTTCCGCCGCGATGGCAGCGGCCATCGCTTCGGAGAGATCGCCGCGCGGCGTCAGGAACGGTTCTCCGCCGAGCGTCCAGTCCAGCGTGTACTGCAGGCCGTGCTGGTCGAGAATCGCATGCACGCGTGACTTCAGGCCGTCGGGCGTGCTGGCCGTCGAGAAGCGGAAATTGAAATCGATCGTGACGTGGCCCGGAATCACGTTGGTGGCGCCGGTACCGGCGTGGATGTTCGACATCTGCCAGGTGGTCGGCGGGAAATACTCGTTGCCCTGGTCCCAGGTTTCGTTCACGAGCGCGGTCAGCGCGGGCGCGGCCAGATGGATCGGGTTGCGCGCCAGGTGCGGGTAGGCAATGTGGCCTTGCACGCCCTGGATCGTCAGCTTGCCCGACAGCGAGCCGCGCCGGCCGTTCTTGACCATGTCGCCCAGCGTGTCGACCGACGTGGGCTCGCCCACCACGCAGTAGTCGAGACGTTCTCCGCGCGCCTGCAGCGCCTCCACCACCTTGACCGTGCCGTCATGCGCAGGACCTTCCTCGTCGCTGGTGATCAGGAAAGCGATCGAGCCGGCGTGGTCGGGATGGCTGGCGATGAACTCCTCGCACGCCACCACGAAGCCGGCAATCGACGTCTTCATGTCGGCGGCGCCGCGGCCGTAGAGCTTGCCGTCGCGATGCGTCGGCTCGAACGGATCGGACGACCATTGCTCGATCGGGCCGGTGGGCACCACGTCGGTGTGTCCGGCGAACGCCAGCAGCTTGCCGGCGGCGCCTTGCGTGCCGCGCTTGACCGCCCAAAGGTTGGTCACACGGAAGCTGTCAGGGCCGCTGACGATGTTTTCGCAGGTAAAGCCAAGCGCGGACAGGCGCGCCTGCAGCACGGCCTGGCAGCCTTCGTCGGCGGGGGTGACCGAGCGGCGGCGCATCAGGTCTTCGGTCAGGGCAAGGGTCGGATTCATGGGGCAGGGTGGAGCAAGAAACGTCAGAACAGCGCGGCGTAGGCGTCGGCGGAGAACCCGACGCTGACCTGGCCGTCGTGGTCGAGCACGGGACGCTTGATCAGCGAAGGGCTGGCCTGCATCAGTGCGATCGCGCCGGCCTCGCTTTCGGCCTTTGCCTTGTCGGCATCGGACAGCGCGCGATAGGTGGTGCCCTTCTTGTTGAGCAGCGTGGCCAGCGGTACGTGCCTGAGCCACGCGCGCAGCATTTTTTCGTCGACGCCTTGCTTCTTGAAATCGTGGAACGTGAATGCCACGCCGTTCGCATCCAGCCACGTGCGGGCCTTCTTGACGGTGTCGCAATTGGGAATGCCGTAAAGCAGGACGGTCATGATGGTGGTGCGGGTCGGCGGCCTGGCGAGGGGCCGGGTTAGCGGAAAAGCAGGTTGAGGGCGATCACCAGCCCGCCCAGGCCGAGCGCCACGCCAGCCATGGCCACGGCGGTCATCAGCCGCAGGCGCCGGTCCAGGCGCGCGGCCTCGCGGCGCAGCGCCTCGATCGTGATGGCATGCTGTTCGGCCAGCATCTTGACCGACTCGGCCTGCTGCACGGCCGCCGCCTCCAGCTCCGCGATGCGGACGGCCGGGTCGCGCGGCTCCGTTGCGTCAGGCTGCGCGCCATCGTCCCGGCGCTTGCCTTTCTTGAGCTTCTCGATGGTCTTGTTGGCCTGTTCGAGAATGGTCGGCAGCAGGGAGAGCACGGTACTGACAGTGGCGGGATCGAGGGCCATGAGTCGCTTGCGAAGGGATGGCATCGGCGGGACTTCCAGCCGCCGGGGATGGCCCGGCGGCGATTGCGTCAACCGGCTGGCGTGATCAGTCGCCGCGCAGCAGGTCGTTCAGGCTGGTCTTGGCGCGGGTTTGCGCGTCGACCTTCTTCACGATCACGGCGCAGTACAGGCTGTACTTACCATCCTTGGACGGCAGGTTGCCCGCCACCACCACCGAGCCAGCCGGCACGCGGCCATAGTGGATCTCGCCGGTTTCGCGGTCGTAGATCTTGGTCGACTGGCCAAGGTACACGCCCATCGAGATCACCGAGTTTTCTTCGATGATCACGCCTTCCACAACTTCCGAACGCGCACCGATGAAGCAGTTGTCCTCGATGATGACCGGGTTGGCCTGCAGCGGCTCCAGCACGCCGCCGATGCCGACGCCGCCGGACAGGTGCACGTTCTTGCCGATCTGCGCGCACGAACCGACCGTGGCCCAGGTGTCGACCATGGTGCCTTCATCGACATAGGCGCCGATGTTCACGTACGACGGCATCAGCACCGCATTGCGCGCGATGAACGAACCGCGGCGCGCCACGGCGGGCGGCACCACGCGGAAGCCCGCGCGTGCAAAGTCTTCCTGGCTCCAGTTGGCAAACTTGGTCGGCACCTTGTCGTAGAACTGGGCGAAACCGCCGGCGCTCATCGGCGCGTTGTCTTCCAGGCGGAACGACAGCAGCACGGCCTTCTTGACCCACTGGTTGACGATCCAGTCGGCGCCTTGCTTCTCGGCCACGCGCAGCGTGCCGGCATCCAGCTGCGAAATCACGTTGGCGACGGCTTCGCGGATATCGTTCGGGGCGGACTTCGGCGACAGGCTGGTGCGGTCTTCCCAGGCCTGGTCGATCAGGGCTTGCAGAGCTTGCGTCATGGCGAGTTTCTCAGTGTTGATTTGTGTAGGAGATGCGGCGTCGGGACATGCGCCCCGGCGCCTGGGCGTTCAGTAAAGCAATCGGTGCGCGGGCGAAAGATCAGCCCAGCGACTTGCAGAATTCGACAATCCGGCGCGCGCCTTCCAGGCATTCGTCGGGCGTGGCCACCAGCGCCATGCGTACGCGCTGTGTGCCGGGATTCACGCCGTGCGCGTCGCGTGCCAGGTAGCTGCCCGGCAGCACCGCGACGTTCTGTTCGGCCAGCAGCCGCACCGCGAACTCGGTGTCGCTGAGGCCGGTGCGCGAGACGTCGGCCCAGAGATAGAAGGCGGCATCGGGCATTTGCACGTCGAGCACTTCGGCGAGCATCGGCGTGACCTGGGCGAACTTACGCACGTACGCCGCGCGGTTTTCGCGCACATGCGCCTCGTCGTTCCACGCCGCCACGCTGGCCGCCTGCACCGCGGGATTGAGCGCCGCGCCGTGATAGGTACGGTATAGCAGGAATTTCTTGAGGATCGCCGCGTCGCCGGCGACAAAGCCGGAGCGCAGGCCCGGCACGTTCTAGCGCTTGGACAGGCTCGAGAACATCACCAGCCGCTCGAACCCGCGGCCCAGACGGTGGGCGGCTTCGAGCGCGCCCAGCGGCGGCGTGGCCTCGTCGAAATAGATTTCCGAATAGCACTCGTCGGAGGCGATCACGAAACCATAGCGGTCCGAAAGCTCGAACAGTTGCTTCCAGTCTTCGAGCGACAGCACTGCGCCCGTCGGATTGCCCGGCGAGCACACATAGAGCAATTGCACGTTGGGCCAGACATCGGCGTCGATCTGGTCGAACGCCGGCGCGAAATTGCGCGCCGGATCGCTGTTGGCGAACACGGGGCGCGCGCCGGCCAGCAGGGCCGCGCCTTCGTAGATCTGGTAGAACGGATTGGGGCAAAGCACCAGCGGATCGGGCTTGCTGGCGTCGATCACGGTCTGGGCGAACGCGAACAGCGCTTCGCGCGAGCCGCTGACCGGCAGTACCTCGGTGGCCGCATCGACTTTCGGCAGGCGATAGCGGCGCTCCAGCCAGCCCGCGATGGTCTGGCGCAGCGCATCGGTGCCGGCGGTGGCCGGATACACGGCCAGGCCCGACAGCGAAGCGGTCATGGCGTCCTTGATGAACTGGGGCGTCGGATGCTTGGGCTCGCCGATGCCAAAGCTGATGGCAGGCTTGTCGGCGGGTTTCACGTCGGCCACCAGCACGCGCAGTTTCTCGAAGGGATAGGTCTGGAGCAGGTCGAGGCGCGGATTCACGGTGGCTGGCGGCGGGGCGGTTGAAACGCAGCATTATAAAGGAATGCCGCGTATCGCCCCTACCTGCGGAATCGGCGCAAATAGGCACGCCCCGTGCGGGGCGCGGCGGATGTCAATACAACATCACGCGCGACACCATGGCGACGATCGGCCGCCGTACAAAACTTTCGAATCGGGCGTGCAGGTGCAGCGGCCGCAGCAGCATCTTGACCGTCATTTCGAGCGGAAGATGGCGGCGCACCACGGCGCTGCAGCGCGAATTGAGCGCGCGGACCTCGTGCTCGGATACGTCCTCGCGGTCCTGCTCGATGCGCAGCACGTTGCGCAACGCAATCTCGGCGTCTTCGTTCTTGATTTCCAGCAGGCGCCGCGCCAGCGCCGCCAGCACCCGCGTGCGCCCCAGCCGCTCGCGGTCGGCGAGCGTATTGAAATGGCGGAAGAAATGCTTGTAGTGGCGGACTTCGTCATTGGCGATGCGGCGCGTCAGGTCGCGCAGCACCGGCTCGTCGGTGGCCTGCTCGAGTGCGCGGTAATACGTCGCGGTGCCGGTTTCCACCACGCAGCGCGCCGCCATTTCCAACGCCTGCGAGCGCTCGAAATTGTCGATCGAACAGGTCTTGCTGTATTCCTCGAAGAAGCGCTGGTAGCCGCGCTCCCAATCGAATTCGGGCCAGACGTGCGCGACGTAGTGGCGCAGGGCGCGTCCGTGCTGCAGTTCCTCGCTTTCCCAATGGTCAGACAGCCATTCGGCGGCGTCGGGCACATCGGCGTAGTACTGGGCGAGATTGCCTGCGTAGGTGTCGGAGCCGCTTTCGATGAACGACGCCGCGGTCAGCAGGTAGAACAGGGTGCGATCGTCCCGCACCTTGGCGATATCGATGGACGAGTAGTCGATGTCCGAAATCGACCACGGGAGATCAGCGGAAACTGGCGCCGATGATGGTGCGGTCATGCTGGGTCCTCCAGGCTGCTGTACCGATTGCAATCAGGCTTCAGACTGGCCGCTCGGGTTGGCGGACAGTGTTTGTCGAGGCCGAGCGGCGGGGAGAGCGCTTCCCGTAGAGGGCCTCCGGGATCACGCAGGCATTTGCAGAGACTAGCACTAACCCTAGGAAGTTTCCGTTGGATTTAGTGCGATGACGTTTTCATGAAACAGTTTTACGGACTAGAAAATACTTGCAGCAACTCATGCAAGTTGCGAATGTAAAAAGGTTTTTCGTAGCGCCAGGCAGCGTGTTCATGATGCGCGCAACGGTCGAGAAAGCGTCCGGAGGGGCGATTGGCGATGGTATGATTACCGCCAATCTCACGGGCTCCGGGAGTGATTTGCGGCGCTGGCGTCACGTCCGGCCGCGGACTCTGGCATCGGCCCGGCCTTTCCATTTCTCGTATCGCCCAAACCACACGACAACCGTGCGACTGTCCTCGATCAAGCTGGCGGGCTTCAAGTCCTTCGTCGATCCCACCAATTTTCAAGTGCCCGGCCAATTGGTCGGCATCGTAGGTCCCAACGGCTGCGGTAAATCCAACATTATCGCTGCGGTGCGTTGGGTGCTTGGTGAGTCACGCGCGTCTGAGTTGCGTGGCGAATCCATGCAGGATGTGATTTTCAACGGCTCCACCGCGCGCAAGCCCGCGGGGCGCGCCAGCGTGGAGCTGGTGTTCGACAACGCCGAAGGCCGCGCGGCTGGCCAGTGGAGCCAGTACGCCGAAGTGGCCGTCAAGCGCGTGCTCACGCGCGACGGCACGTCCTCGTACTACATCAACAATCAGGCGGTGCGACGCAAGGACATCCAGGACATCTTCCTGGGCACGGGCCTTGGGCCACGCGCCTACGCGATCATCGGGCAGGGCATGATCTCGCGGATCATCGAGGCCAAGCCCGACGACATGCGGATCTTCCTCGAAGAAGCCGCCGGCGTGTCGAAGTACAAGGAACGCCGCCGCGAAACCGAAAACCGTCTCGGTGACACGCGCGAAAACCTGACCCGCGTGGAAGACATCCTGCGCGAACTGGGCAACAACCTCGAAAAGCTCGAAGGCCAGGCCGAAGTGGCGCAGCGCTTCAAGCAGTTGCAAGCCGAAGGCGAAGAAAAGCAGCACCTGCTGTGGCTGTTGCGCAAGCGCGAGGCGCAGGCCGAGCAGGAACGCCATGCACGCGCCATCGAGCAGGCCCAGATCGACCTCGAAGCCCAGACCGCGCAGCTGCGCCATGTCGAAGCGGAGCTCGAAACGATGCGCGCGGCGCACTACGCGGCGTCCGATGGCATGCACGCGGCGCAGGGCGCGCTGTACGAGGCCAACGCCGAAGTCAGCAAGCTCGAGGCCGAAATCCGCTACGTGGTGGAGTCGCGCAACCGTCTGCAGGCACAGATCGCGGCCCTGAGCGCACAGCGCGAACAGTGGCAGGGCAAGGCCGACCAGGCCAGCGAAGAGCTGGCGCAGGCCGAGGAAAACCTGGCGCTGGCCGAGGCCCGCACCATCGAGGCGCAGGAAACCGTGGCACAGAAGAGCGATGAGCTGCCGACGCTGGAAGCGCAGTGGCGCGATGCGCAGACCATGCTCAACGACCAGCGCGGCGGCATCATGCAGGCCGAGCAGGCGCTCAAGCTGGAAGCCGCGCAGCAACGCAACGCCAATCAGCTGCTGCAGCAGCTGGAGCAGCGCAAGGAACGTCTGCAGGGCGAGGAAAAGAGCCTGGACCGCCCGGACGAAGTGCGCCTGGAAGAATTGCGCGTCGACCTGGCCGAGCAGGAGGCCATGCTCGAGGAAGCGCAGGCCGTGCTGATGGATTGCGAGGAAGCGGTGCCGCGCCTGGACGCCGAGCGCCGCGCCGCGCAGGAGCGCGTGCAGAGCGAAGCCGGTGCGATCGCGGCGCTGGACGCACGCCTCGCCGCGCTGCGTCAGCTTCAGGAAAACGTGCAGACCGATGGCAAGGTGCAGCCGTGGCTCGAGCGCCATGGTCTGGCCGAACTGCCGCGGCTCTGGAAAAAGGTACACATCGAACCGGGCTGGGAAAACGCGCTCGAATCGGTGCTGCGCGAAAAACTCGCCGCGCTGGAAGTTTCCAACCTGGACTGGGTCAAGGCGTTCCTGTCGGATGCGCCGCCGGCCAAGCTCGCTTTCTACACGCCGCCGGCCGCCGCGCGTCCGATGGAGGTCCCGGCGGGCTTGCGTCCGCTGATGTCGCTGCTGCAGATCACCGAGCCCGGCATCCGCGCCGTCATGCAGGACTGGCTGGCCGATGTCTACACGGCCACCGACATGGCGCAGGCGCTGGCCGCGCGCCAGTCGCTGCCCGAAGGCGCGCAGTTCGTGGTCGCCGAAGGTCATCTGATCGGCCGCAATGCGATCCAGATCTATGCCGCCGATTCCGAGCAGGCCGGCATGCTGGCGCGCGAGCAGGAGATCGAGAACCTGCAGAAGCAGTCGCGCGCGCAGACCCTGCTGGCCGATGAGGCCAAGTCGGCATCGGTGCGCGCCGAAGCGGCGTACACGCATGCGGCCACGGCGCTGATCGATGCGCGTGCGCGCGCCGAACAGGCGACGCGCCGCGTGCATGCGCTGCAGATGGATGTGCTCAAGCTGTCGCAGGCGATGGAGCGTTTTTCCGCGCGCAGCGGACAGATTCGCGAGGAACTGGCCGAAATCGACGCGCAGATCGATGAGCAGCGCGCCATCCGCGCCGAGTCCGAGGCCGCGTTCGAGCAGCACGACGCGCAACTGGCCGAGCTGCAGGCGTCGCATGAAGACCAGCAGATGGCCTTCGATGCGATGGATGCCAAGCTGGCCGGCGCCCGTCAGCAATTGCGCGATCTGGAGCGCGCCGCGCAGGAAGCGCTGTTTGCCGAGCGCAACCTGGCCGGACGCATCGACGAATTGCGCCGCAATATCCAGATGGCCGGCGATCAGAGCGAACGAATCGCGGAATCGCTCGAAAACGCGCGCGCGGAACTCGAGACCATCAACGAGCAGACCGCCAATACCGGGCTGCAGGAAGCGCTCGAGATCCGCGCCGAAAAGGAGCAGAAGCTGTCCGCCGCGCGCATCGAACTCGATGCGCTGTCCGCGCAACTGCGCCAGTTCGATGAGCAGCGCCTGGCCGCCGAGCGAAGCCTGCAGCCGCTGCGCGACCGCATCACCGAATGCCAGCTCAAGGAACAGGCGGCGCGCCTGAACCAGGAGCAATTCACCGAGCAACTGGCCACGGCCGAAGTGGACGAGGCCGCGCTGGCCGAAAAACTGACGGCGGACCTCAAGCCGTCGTACCTGCAGGGCGAAGTCACGCGCCTGAACAACGCCATCAACGCCTTGGGACCGGTCAACATGGCCGCGCTGGACGAACTCGCCGCCGCGCGCGAGCGCAAGACGTTCCTCGACGCGCAGTCGGCCGACCTGACGGACGCCATCAATACGCTGGAAGACGCCATCGCCAAGATCGACCAGGAAACGCGCGCGCTGCTGCAAGGCACGTTCGATCAGGTCAATCATCACTTTGGCGAGTTGTTCCCATCGCTGTTCGGCGGCGGGCAGGCGCGCCTGATCATGACTGGCGAGGAAATTCTCGATGCCGGCGTGCAGGTCATGGCGCAGCCGCCGGGCAAGAAGAATTCGACGATCCACCTGCTGTCCGGCGGCGAAAAGGCGCTGACGGCAATTGCACTGGTGTTTGCGATGTTCCAGCTCAACCCGGCGCCGTTCTGCTTGCTCGACGAGGTCGATGCGCCGCTGGACGACGCCAATACCGAGCGCTACGCCAATATGGTGGCGCGCATGTCGGACAAGACCCAGTTCGTATTTATTTCCCATAACAAGATTGCGATGGAGATGGCCCATCAACTGATTGGCGTGACGATGCAGGAGCAGGGTGTTTCGCGCATCGTGGCGGTGGACATGGATGCAGCCGTATCGATGGCGGAGGCCGCTTAAGATGGAACTGCAAAACGCACTGATCATCGCGGGGGTTGTATTGCTGCTGTTGCTGGTGGCCTATAACCGCTGGCAGATTCACAAGGCGCGCCGCGTGCGCCCGCTGATGCCCGAGGATGACCTGCCGCCGATGCGCGAGCCGGTGGTCGGCAAGACCACGCAGCCCGAGACGCAGGCGAGGCTCAAGGAAGCGCCGCCCGAACACGTATCGCGCCGCGAGCCCACGCTGGGTCAGGCCGGCAAGGGTATGCAGCCGGAACGCGACGATCCGGCCGATGTCGCCACGGCGACCGTGGCCGCGCACGCCGCCGCTGGTTCGGCCGATGCCGACGAGATCGTGGCCGACGAGGTGGCGGTAGCCGCCGGGCACGCCGAAGCCGGTGCAGCCGCGCAATCGGATGCGCATGCGGACACACGTCAGGACGCCCATTCCGAGGCCCATTCGGAAACCCACGCGGACAGCCGCGCCGAAGCGCACGCGCAGGCCAGCGGACAGCCAAGCGCCAAGGCCGAGCCCGCGGTGCCGGACGGCCAGCCCACGCCCGCCGTGATCGATCCGCTGATCGACTGCATCGTGCCGATGCATCTCGAACGCAAGGCCTCGGGGGACCGGATCCTGCCGTTGACGGGCCGCCTGCGCCGCGCCGGAACCAAGCAGGTGCACATCGAAGGCCTGCGCGCGGAAACCAACGCCTGGGAAGCCGTGACGGCCGGCCATCAATACGAAGACCTGCAAGTGGCGGTGCAACTGGCCAATCGCAGCGGTCCGCTCAACGCGCTGGAATTCTCCGAGTTCGTCAACGCCGTGGAGGCGCTCGCCGAATCGCTCGATGCGTCGGCCGATCTGCCCGACATGACCGAAACCGTGGCCAACGCGCGCGAGCTGGACGGCTTTGCCGCAGGGGCCGATGTGCAGCTTGGCGTCAATGTCATCTCGGACGGCGCGCCGTGGTCCGCCGCCTATGTGCAGACCGTGGCCACGCAGGACGGCCTGGTGCTGTCGCGCGACGGCACGCGTTTCATCCGCTACGAACCCGATGCCGACGGCGTGCAGAAGCCGCTGTTTACGCTGCAGTTCGGCGACACCAATTTCCTGCGCGATGACCTGACGCTCAACGCTGGCCGCCAGATCACGCTGTTGCTGGACGTGCCGCAGGCGCCGCAGGAAATCAAGCCGTTCAAGACGGTTTGCGAATACGGCTACAGCCTCGCGCAACGCATGGGCGCGCAACTGGTCGACGACAATATGCGTCCGCTCACGGAGGCGTCGTTCGTGGCGATCTTCACCCAGCTCGAAAAACTCTACGACAAGCTGGAAGCCCGTGGCATGCCGGCCGGATCCCCGGTGGCCGTTCGCCTGTTCAGCCTGTAGCAGGAGTCCGTCCCATGACTGCCAAGACCCCAGGCGCGCCGGCTCCGGCCGTGGCGCCCGCCGGCGCTTTGCCCGCCGATGCGACGCCGGCGCAGCGCGTGCAATGGCTGCGCGCCGAAATCGAGCGCCATAGCCATCAGTATTACGTGCTCGATGCGCCGACGATTCCCGATGCCGAATACGACGCGATGTTCAGCGAGCTGCAGGCGCTGGAGACCGAACACCCCGATCTGCTGACCGACGATTCACCCACGCAACGGGTTGGCGGGGCGCCGTTGTCGGCATTCGACACCGTGCGTCACCGTGTGCCGATGCTGTCGCTGAACAACGGCTTCGAAGACGAGGACGTAATCAATTTCGACAGGCGCTGTGCGCAGGGGCTGGGCCGCGCGCCCGCCGCCGCAGCACCCGCGGACGATCTGTTCGACGCGGCCGATGCCGCCGACAACGCGGTCGAGTATTCGTGCGAACTGAAGTTCGACGGCCTGGCGATGTCGTTGCGCTACGAGGACGGCAAGCTGGTGCAGGCCGCGACGCGTGGCGATGGCGAGACCGGCGAGGACGTGACCGCCAATGTGCGCACGATCAAGGCCATTCCGCTGAAGCTGCGCGGCAAGGCGCCAGCGGTGCTGGAAGTCCGCGGCGAAGTGTTCATGTATCGCGCCGAATTCGACAAGCTTAACGCGCGCCAGGCCGACGCGGACGAGAAAACGTTCGTCAACCCACGCAATGCCGCGGCGGGCAGTCTGCGCCAGCTCGATCCGCGCATCACGGCCAAGCGTCCGCTGTCGTTCTTTGCCTATGGCCTCGGTGAACTGCAGGGCGCCGACCGGCCGCCGACGCACAGCGTAATGCTCGACGGGTTTGCCGCAATGGGTCTACCCGTTTGCGACGAGCGCCGCGTGGTGCGGGGCGCGCAAGGATTGTTGTCGTTTTACCGCGATATCGGTCAGCGGCGCGATCAGTTGCCCTACGACATCGACGGCGTGGTCTACAAGGTCAACGCGATTCCGGAGCAGGAGCAACTGGGCTTTGTCTCGCGCGCGCCGCGGTTTGCGCTGGCGCACAAGTTTCCAGCCCAGGAAATGACCACCACAGTCGAGGATATCGAGGTGCAGGTGGGCCGCACCGGCGCAATCACGCCGGTCGCGCGGCTGGCGCCGGTGTTTGTCGGCGGCGTGACGGTGACCAACGCCACGCTGCACAACGAAGACGAAATCCGCCGCAAGGACGTGCATATCGGCGATACCGTCATCGTGCGCCGCGCGGGCGATGTGATCCCCGAAGTTGTGGCGGTGGTGCTGGAGCGGCGTCCCGCCGACGCGCGCGCGTTTGTCATGCCCACGGCGTGCCCGGTATGCGGATCGCATGTCGAAAAGCTCGAAGGCGAGGCCGTGGCGCGCTGCACGGGCGGACTGATCTGCGCGGCGCAACGCAAGCAGGCGCTGCTGCATTTTGCGCAGCGCCGCGCCATGGATATCGAAGGCCTGGGCGACAAGGTGGTGGAACAACTGGTTGACCAGGGCATCGTGCGCACGCCGGCCGACCTATACAAACTCGGCGTGGCCAAGCTGGCGGCGCTCGATCGTATGGCCGACAAGTCGGCCGCCAACCTCGTGCAGGCGATCGACGCTTCGCGCGAAACCACGCTGAATCGCTTTATTTTTGCGCTCGGCATCCGACACGTGGGCGAAGCCACGGCGAAGGATCTGGCCAAGCATTTCGGCAAGCTCGACAACCTGCTGGCCGCCGACGAAGCCGCCTTGCTGGAAGTCAACGATGTGGGGCCCGTGGTGGCGCAGTCGATCGCGAACTTCCTGGCCGAGGCCCACAACGTCGAGGTGATCGAACAGCTGCGCGCCGCGGGCGTACACTGGCCGGAATCCGAGCCCGCCGCGCGCGCGCCGCTGCCATTGGCGGGCAAGACAATCGTCCTGACCGGCACCTTGCCGACGATGTCGCGCGAGGACGCCAAGGAAAAGCTCGAAGCGGCCGGCGCCAAGGTGGCCGGATCGGTCTCGAAGAAAACCGACTATGTCGTGGCGGGCGCCGAGGCCGGCAGCAAGCTCGAGCGGGCGCAGGCGCTTGGCGTGCCGGTACTCGACGAGGACGGCATGTTGAAACTGCTGGCCGATTCCGCTGCAATGCAAACCGGAGACGCGCAATGATTCGCGAGATTCTCAAGATGGGCGATCCGCGGCTGCTGCAGAAGGCGCGGCCCGTGACGCACTTCAATACGCCCGAGTTGCGGGTGCTGATCGACGACATGTTCGACACGATGGAACATGCCAACGGCGCCGGGCTTGCCGCGCCGCAGATCGGCGTGGACCTGCAGGTGGTGATTTTCGGCTTCGACCGTAATCCGCGTTATCCGGACGCGCCCACCGTGCCGAAGACGGTACTGATCAACCCGGTGCTCGAACCGCTGTCCGACGACATGGAGGAGGGCTGGGAAGGGTGCCTGTCGGTGCCCGGCATGCGCGGCGTAGTGCCGCGCCATGCCAGCCTGCGCTATTCGGGATTCGACCTGTTGGGCAATCCGATCGACCGCGTGGCCGAGGGGTTCCACGCGCGCGTGGTACAGCACGAGTGCGACCATTTGATCGGCGTGCTGTATCCGATGCGGATCCAGGACTTCACGCGCTTTGGCTTTACGGAAGTGCTGTTCCCGGAGTTGCCGGCCAACTACGACGACTGAGCCGGGGCGGCGGCGCAGCGCGCCTGCACCGGTTGGCCGTGGCGCGTGTGATAAACCAGCGCCGCGGCCACCAGGATCGTCATCACGCACAGTTCCGCGCCCAGGCTGGCCAACGTGGCGTCGAGATAGCCGCCGCCATGATGGAGCGACTGGGCGAATACCGAGCCCAACAGCGCGGAGCCCAATCCCAGCGCAGCCTGCTGCACCGTTGCCAGCGCGGCACTGCCCGCACCCGCGTGTTCGGGCGGAATATCCGCCAGACCGATGCGGTAGAAGCAGCCCACCACCATCGCATTGCCCACGCCAATCAGTATGGTCGGCGCCGCCAGGTTCAGCAGGTCCGGATGCGGCCAGACATGACGCAGTGTCCAGGCCAGCGCCGCCATGCCGGCCATCTGGATCAGGCAACCGCACACCAGCACACGCGTGCGGCCCAGCCAATTCACGATGCGCGGACTCTGCAAGGCGGTGACCGAAAACGCCAAGCCCAGCGGAATGAACGCGTTGCCAGCCATGGTCGGCGTCATGCCGCCGCCGCCCTGCAACGCCAGCGCCAGAACGAACATGAAACCGCTCCAGCACGCATAGAACAGGATCGCCACGATAAAGCCGAAGCGCACGCTCGGCAGCCGTACCAGCGAAGGCGGCAGCAGGGGGTGGGCGCCGCGCCGCTCCTGGCGCAGTTCAACGCGCCACAGCCATAGCGTAAGCGGTGCGGCGGACATCAGCACCGCCAGCAACGGCCACGACCAGTGGAACATCGGCCCCATCGAAATGGGCAGCAGGATCGCCAGGATGATGACGGCCAGCAGCGTCGTGCCGGGAACGTCGACGCCGGCTGCATTGTCGCGGCGCGTTTCCGGAATCACGCGCGGCGAAAGCGCGAGAATCGCCGCGCAGACGGGCAGGTTGATCAGGAAGGCGTTGCGCCAGCCGAGCCCGCCAATGTCGGCATCGACCAGGAAACCGCCCAGCACCTGTCCGATGATGAACGCGATGCCGCCCACCGACGCAAACAGAGCAAGCGCACGCGCGTGCGACGCACCACGCAGGCCGACGTGGATCGTCGCCAGGATTTGCGGCACCAACAGCGCGGCCGCCGCGCCTTGCAGCAGCCGCGCACCGAGCAGCATCGGCATCGATCCGGCCACGCCGCACAGCAGCGAGGCGATGCCAAACAGCAGCACGCCCAGATTGAAGATCCGGCGCCTGCCGAAGTTGTCGCCAAGCCGCCCGCCCATCGCCAGACAGACGGCGAAGGCCACGCCATAGACGGCCACCAGCAGTTCCAGCTCGGTCGCACTGGCATGCAGGCCGTGCTCGATGGGATGCAGTGCGACGTTGACGATGGAGAAATCGATCTGCGGCAACAGTTGCCCGGCCAGCAGCACGTACAGACCACCGGGGCCAAGCGTCGGCGTGGCGGCAGTCGATGCTGGCGTGGCAGCCGGCGTTGCAGTGGAAACGGTAGCGGGTGGGGTGCGCATGGAGGACCTCGACAAAGCTTGAGGTCCGGAGTATGGTCACCCATCCAGACTGGTACAAGAGTCCAGTTAGACTGGTATAAAAAGTGTCAGGCTATGCAGGAGTGGAGCATCGTGAACGCCCGCCAGGACCCAACATCGTTATTGGATTCGGTTCTCGACTCACACGAGGCCATTGCGGCGACGGGCCGTGAGGCTGAACTCGGCGCGTTCCTGCGCGCACGCCGCGAAAGCCTCGATCCGGCGCGGCTTGGCTTGTCGCGGATCGGACGCCGCCGCACGCCGGGCTTGCGGCGAGAGGAAGTGGCAGCGATGGCTGACATCGGCATCACCTGGTACACCAAGCTCGAACAGGGTCGCCCCATTCGCGTTTCGCCAAAGGTGCTGAACGCGGTGGCGGCGGCGCTGCAGTGCTCGGCGTCGGAAACCGATCATCTGTTCACGCTGGCTGGTCTGCAACGTCCGTCGGCCCTGGCGGGCACGGCTGCTTGCGAAACTGTATCGATCACGGTGCAGCGTCTGCTCGACCAGCTCGATCCGATTCCGGCGCTGGTGCAGAACGCGCGATTCGACATCGTGGCGCACAACGACGCGTATTGCCGGCTGCTGGGCGTCGATATTCCGCGCCTGCCGCCCGAAGACCGCAATTGCATTTACCTGGCGCTGACGCACCCGGGCTGGCGCAGCGCGGTGATCGATTGGGAAGGCATGATCTGCCATATGGTCGCGCTGTATCGCGCGGCGATGGCCGAGCACGTGCAGGATCCGCTGTGGGAGGCACAGCTTGCGCGCTACATGGCGGCGTCGGACCGTTTTCGCGGGTTATGGCAGCGCTATCAGGTGCGGGGCATTCAGAACCACGTAAAAGGCTTTACGCATCCCGCGACAGGGCCGTTCAACCTGACCCAGACGAATTTCTGGACCGCGCCGCGCAATGGAGCACGGCTGCTGGTCTATGTGCCGGCCGACGAGCACGCCGAGGCGGCGTTGCGCAAGCTGCCGGCGCTGCGCGACATCGCACAGCTGGCCTGAGCTTTCGAAGCGTCGCGCCGTGCGCCGCGGGCAGCGGTGCACGGCGGCCGGCAAGGCGTCAGAATTTTTCGAACGCGCCCAGGAAGCGCCATTGGCCCGGCGGCAGATCGCCCAGCACGATGCGGCCTATGCGCACACGCTTCAAGCCGACTACCTTCAGTCCCACCTGTTCGCACATGCGGCGGATTTGGCGTTTGCGTCCTTCGCGCAGCACAAAACGCAGCTGTTCCTCGTTCTGCCAGCTCACCTTGGCCGGCTTCAACGGCACGCCATCGAGCGACAGGCCAAAACGCAGCCGTTCGAGCAGGTCCTCAGGAAATACCGCGCTGATATTGCGCTCGACCGGGCCCTGCGGCGATTCCCACACCACGCGCACCAAGTATTCCTTTTCGACATTGGAATCGTCGCCGATCAGGGCGCGCGCGACGCGGCCGTCCTGCGTCAGCACGAGCAGGCCCGTGGAGTCGATATCGAGCCGGCCTGCCGGGGCCAGATTCTTGCGCTGCCACGGCGCAAAGCGCTTGCGCGTGGGATCGTTTTCCCACTGGTTTTCAGGCGCGAACAGCACGGCGGCGGGCTCGTAGCCGTCCTCGGCCTGGCCCGACACGTAGCCGATCGGCTTGTTCAGCAGCACGGTCACGCGCTCGCCTTGTTCCGAACGCGCTTCCTGCAGGATTTCGATTTCCGCATCGGGGCGCACGCGCGTGCCGAGCTCGGTGATCGGCTTGCCATCGACGAGCACCCAGCCGCGCGGAATCCACTCGTCGGCTTCGCGCCGCGAGCACAGGCCCATTTCGGACATGCGCTTGGAAAGACGGACGAGACCGTCGTCGCGCGGCTCTGCTGGCGCCTGCGCAGCGGCGGGACGCGGCGCCGGGCGATCGTCGCGCTCGGTGCGCACCGGGCGGGCGCGGTCTGCGGTGTCGCTGAAGCGACGCGCCGGCGCAGCACCACGGCGCGGGCCGTTGTCATCGCGGCGCGGACGGTCGGTCTGATTCTGGTCGTCGAAGCGACGCGGACGTTCGGCGCGATTGTCATCGCCGTAACGACGCGGGCGATCGGTTGCGCCTTCGCTGCCTGCGAAGCGGCGCGGACGGTCGGTCTGATTCTGGTCGTCGAAGCGACGCGGACGTTCGGCGCGATTGTCATCGCCGTAACGACGCGGGCTATCGGTTGCGCCTTCGTTGCCGGCAAATCGGCGCGGACGGCCGGTCTGGTTCTGGTCGTCGAAGCGACGCGGACGTTCGGCGCGATTGTCATCGCCGTAACGGCGCGGGCGATCGGTTGCGCCTTCGTTGCCTGCGAATCGGCGCGGACGCTCCGCGTGATTGTCATCGCCGTAACGACGCGGGCGATCGGTTGCGCCTTCGCTGCCTGCGAAGCGGCGCGGACGGTCGGTTGCGCCTTCGTTGCCTGCGAATCGGCGCGGCCGGTCGGACTGGTTCTGGTCGTCGAAGCGACGCGGACGTTCGGCGCGATTGTCATCGCCGTAGCGGCGCGGGCGATCGGTTGCGCCTTCGTTTCCGGCGAAGCGGCGCGGCCGGTCGGCCTGGTTCTGGTCGCCGAAGCGGCGCGGACGTTCGGCGCGATTGTCATCGCCGTAGCGGCGCGGACGATCGGTTGCATCTTCGTTGCCTGCGAAGCGGCGCGGCCGGTCGGACTGGTTCTGGTCGTCGAAGCGGCGCGGACGTTCGGCGCGATTGTCATCGCCGTAACGGCGCGGGCGATCGGTTGCGCCTTCGTTGCCTGCGAATCGGCGCGGCCGGTCAGTCTGGTTCTGGTCGTCGAAGCGGCGCGGACGCTCGACGCGATTGTCATCGCCATAACGGCGTGGCGCGCGTTCCCCTTCGGCCGGACGTGGGCGCGCTGGGCGGGCCTGGCGTTCCGGACGCGGCGCGCCTTCCGCGGGCTTGCGCTTTTCCTTTTCGGATGCGCGCTCCTTGGCTTGCTTGATGCCCGTGACCACGTCCTGGACGCGCTTGCGGTTCAAGTCTGACACGCGTACAGGCCGCTTCGCCTTGCGCGGTGCGTCGGAGGGGGAGGTGGTCTTGATGCCCAGCGTCTTGCGGCCGGGAGGGGTGCTATCGGTCATATCGTTCCAAGCGCTCATGCGCTGGCCATAGGAAGAGTCAGATGGCCAGCGCGTCGAGCAAATCCTGTTCAAGCTGAATCTGCAATCGGTTGTCGGCGGTCAGGCGCGAGCCGTCGACCAGGAACACGTCTTCCACGCGTTCACCGAGCGTATTGATGCGCGCCGAATGCACGGACACGCGATGTTTGGCCAGCACCCGCGCGATGGCGTAGAGCAGGCCGGTGCGGTCGTTGGCGGACACCGACAGCAGGTAATACTGGCCGCGTTCGTCGGGACGCAAGTCGACGCGCGGCTTGATGGGGAAGCTGCGCGACTGGCGCGACAGCCGGCCCTGGGTGGGGTCGGGCAGTGGGCTTTCCTGGCGCACGTGCTGGGCCAGTTCGTGCTCGACCAGCGCGAGGATGTCGCGATAGTCGCCGTCCAGGCCGGGATCGGTGATCTGGAAGGTGTCGAGCGCGTAACCATCGCGCGTGGTCTCGATCTTGGCGTCCTGGATCGAAAAGGCCTTGCGTTCGAAATATCCGCAAATCCGCGCGAACAGGTCGGGCTGGTCCTTGACGTAGACTACGACTTGCAGCCCTTCGCCGGCCGGCGAGATGCGCGCCTTGACCACCGGCTCGACCGCATCGACCTGGTTGAACAGGTGCCGCGTCAGCCAGGCGATGTCGCGCGCATCGTGGCGCATGAAGAACGACATGTCGAGCTTGTTCCACAGCGGCTTGGCCAGTTCGGGGTCGAACGCCTTCAGGCGCAACTGCGCGATCGTGTCATCGCGCTTCTGCGCCCACAACGAATGCGGATCGAGCTGCGCGCCGCCCAGCACGCGCAGCGTGATGCGGTACAGGTCTTCCAGCAGTTTGCCTTTCCACGCATTCCAGACCTTCGGGCTGGTGCCGCGGATATCGGCGACCGTGAGCAGGTACAAGGCCGTCAGGTAGCGCTCGTTGCCGACCACCTGCGCAAACGCCTTGACCACCTCGGGATCGGTCATGTCCTGCTTTTGCGCCACGTGGCTCATCGTCAGATGATTTTCCACCAGCCACGCGATGAGGTCGGTGTCCTGGCGCGAAATGCCATGCTGCTTGCAGAAGCGCCGAGCATCGACGGTGCCGAGCTTGGAGTGATCGCCGCCGCGGCCCTTGGCGATGTCATGGAACAGCGCAGCCACCCAGAGTACCCACGGTCGGTCGAAGCTGGCCATCAACTGGCTGCAGAACGGAAATTCGTGCGTGTGCTCGACGATGGCAAAGCGGCGCATGTTGCGCACCACCATCAGGATGTGCTGATCCACGGTGTAGACGTGGAACAGATCGTGCTGCATCTGGCCGACGATGCGGCGGAAGTTGATCAGATAGCGGCCCAGCACGCTGGTCTGGTTCATCAGGCGCAGCGCATGCGTGATGCCTTGCGGTTCCTGCACGATGGCCAGAAAAAGCTTGCGGTTGACCGGGTCGTTGCGCCAACTGGCGTCCATCACCGTGCGCGCGTTGTACAGCCCGCGCAGGGTGCGCGGCGACAGCCCCTTCACGCCCGGCGTGCGCTCGTACAGCAGGAACGTTTCCAGGATCGCGTGCGGATTCTGTTCGTACAGATCGTCGCTGGTGATTTCCAGCATGCCCTGGCGTTCGACGAAGCGTTCGTTGATGACGCGCGTCACCTTCGAGTCGCTCGGGAACAGCATCGCCTCGATGTTCAGCAGCAGCACGCTGTTGAGTTGCGTCACCGCCTTGGCGGCCCAGTAATAGCGCCGCATCAGCTGTTCGCTGGCGCGCTTGTGCGTGGTCTGACGATAGCCGAACGCTTCGGCCAGCGCAGTCTGCAAGTCGAACACGAGCACGTCCTGGCGCCGCCCGGCCAGCAGGTGCAGGCGCGCGCGGATCGTGCGCAACAGGCGTTCGTTGCGCGCCAGTTCCTGCGATTCGCGCTCGGTCAGCAGGCCGCGCTCGAAAAGCTCTTTCCAGCTGTCGCCGAGGCCCGCTGCCTTGGTCATCCACAGGATGACCTGGAGATCGCGCAATCCGCCCGGGCTTTCCTTGCAGTTCGGTTCCAGCGCGTAGGGCGTGTCCTGATACTTGGCGTGGCGCTGCCGCAGTTCCAGCAGCTTGGCCTGGAAGAAATCGGCGGCGTCCATATCGGCCAGGTAGCGCGTCTGCATGGCCTGGAACAGCGGCTTGTTGCCGGTCAGCAGCCGGGCTTCGAGCAAGGACGTGCGGATGGTGATGTCCGCCGCCGACTCGCGGATGCAGTCGTCGACCGTACGCACCGACGAGCCGATTTCCAGGCCCAGATCCCAGCACAGGCCGATGAAGCGCTCGAGCCGGGCGGCCGTGTCGGCGTCCGGCTCGGCTTGCAGCAACAGCAGCACGTCAACGTCGGAATACGGGAACAGCTCGCCGCGGCCATAGCCACCCACGGCCACCAGCGCGGCGCTGGCCGGCAATTCCAGGCTCGTCCACGCTTCCACCAGTGCGGCGTCGACGGCGCGGCGCAGCCTGGTCACCAGCGGCGTGACCTGATTGGTGACGTCGAAATCAGCGAACAGGGCCTGCTTGTCGGCCTTGAGCTTGTCGCGAATGCGCTGGCAGAGCAGCAATTCCGGCGTGGTGTCCATGGGGTAGGCGGGCGAGTTCGTGGGCACGGCTGGAAGAAGAAAGGGCGCCTTGGTGGGCGCCCTGGCGTGGATGCGGGATCAGGCCGCGACGGTGTCTGTGATAAAGGCCGGCGGCACGGGCGAGCCCGCCGACAGCGTGAGCACCTCGTAGCCGGTTTCGGTCACCAGCACCGTGTGTTCCCACTGCGCCGACAGGCTGCGGTCGCGCGTTTTTACCGTCCATTGGTCCGGCATCGTGCGGATGTCGCGCTTGCCGGCGTTGATCATCGGCTCGACCGTGAAGATCATGCCGGTCTTGATTTCCATGCCGGTGTTGGGACGGCCATAGTGCAGGATCTGCGGATCGGAATGGAATACCTTGCCGATGCCGTGGCCGCAGTACTCGCGCACCACACTGTAGCCCGCGCCTTCCGCGTGAACCTGGATGGCATGCCCGATATCGCCCAGACGCGCGCCGTTGCGCACCTGCTGGATACCCTTCCACATGCATTCATAGGTGATCTGCGACAGGCGCTTGGCCAGGATCGAGGCTTCGCCGACCACGAACATGCGGCTGGTGTCGCCGTAGTAGCCTTCCTTGGTGATTACCGTGATGTCCAGGTTCACCACGTCGCCGCTCTTGAGCACGCGGTCGCCGGGGATGCCGTGGCAGATCACGTCGTTGACGGAAGTGCAGATGGCGCCCGGGAAGGGCGGGTATCCGGGCGGCGCGTAGTTCAGCGGCGCCGGCACGGTGCCCTGTACGTCACGCATATAGGCGTGGCAGAGCTTGTCGAGTTCGCCGGTGGTGACACCGGGCTTCACGTGGGGCGTGATGTAGTCGAGGACTTCGGAGGCAAGGCGGCAAGCCACGCGCATTTGGGCGATGTCTTCGGCGGTGTTGATATGGATACTCATGCTGCGTTGCCTGGAAATGTGATGGCGCAGCCACAAGCTGTGCCGAAATCTGTTCGCAAAGCGGGATTATCTCACCTTCGTGACGAGAAAGCAGGGAAATACGGGGATTCGTCGATTGACTAAAGCTCGCAGGGTGTTCTTCGGGTTGCAAGCAGGGCTTGAGCAGACCATGGCTTTGTTGCTACAATCGTGGGCTTGCTTGGTGGCGGTCCCGAATTGATTGGGCAGTTCGCCGGCAAATGTTGTTGATTGGTCGTTTTTTGTAAATCGCTGGTCCGCCCATCCGGGGTGTTCCTTTTCAGGAATGTCGGGGCGGACTTCAGACACAACCCTATTGGAGTCCCTCACATGTCCGTGACTATGCGCGAAATGCTGGAAGCCGGTTGCCACTTTGGCCACCAAACCCGCTTCTGGAACCCGAAGATGGCCCCTTACATCTTCGGTCATCGCAACAAGATCCACATTATCAACCTCGAAAAGACCCTGCCGATGTTCCAGGACGCGCTGAAGTACGTGCGTCAACTGGCTGCAAACCGCGGCACCGTGCTTTTCGTGGGCACCAAGCGTCAATCGCGCGAAATCCTGGCTGAAGAAGCTGGCCGCGCCGGCATGCCTTACGTCGACGCCCGCTGGCTCGGCGGCATGCTGACGAACTTCAAGACCATCAAGATCTCGATCAAGCGCCTGAAGGACATAGAAGCCACCAAGGAAACCGGCGCGCTGGAAACCATGAGCAAGAAGGAAGCGCTGATGTTCGAGCGCGAAGTGGACAAGCTGCAAAAGTCCATCGGCGGCATCAAGGACATGGGCGGCGTTCCGGACGCCATCTTCGTGGTTGACGTCGGCTACCACAAGATTGCCGTGACCGAAGCCAACAAGCTGGGCATTCCCGTGATCGGCGTGGTCGATACGAACCACACCCCGGAAGGCATCGACTACGTGATCCCGGGCAACGACGACTCGAGCAAGGCTGTGGCCCTGTACGTGCGCGGCGTGGCTGACGCCATCCTGGAAGGCCGTGCCAACGCGGTGCAGGAAGTGGTGGAAGCCGTGCGCGGCGACGACGAATTCGTCGAAGTTCAGGAAGGCTGATTGCCCGCCTGCGCCTGAGGCCGGGGCACACCGGCCACGGGCGCTCGCCTTGCGGCATCCAAGAAAGGGGGCACTTCTGGCGCCCCCTTTTTGCAAACAGATTCAGTGTCATCCGTGGCGGATAAGCTTTGCCTCGGATGAGGCCAACCACACAAGGAGTGACAAATGGCGGCAATTACCGCAAGCATGGTTGCAGAACTGCGCGCGAAGACCGACGCGCCGATGATGGAATGCAAGAAGGCCCTGACCGAAGCCGATGGCGATCTGGGCAAGGCTGAAGAGCTGCTGCGCGTCAAGCTGGGCAACAAGGCGAGCAAGGCCGCTTCGCGCGTGACCGCCGAAGGCATTGTCGTCACCTACATCGACGGCACCACCGGCGCGCTGGTCGAGCTGAACTGCGAAACCGACTTCGTTTCGAAGAACGACGACTTCCTGGGGTTCGGCGCCAAGGTTGCCGAACTGGTCGCCAAGCAGGCTCCGGCCGACGTGGCCGCGCTGTCGGCGCTGGAAATGGACGGTTCGACTGTCGATGCAGTGCGCTCGGCGCTGATCGGCAAGATCGGCGAAAACATGACGATCCGCCGCTTCGTGCGTTATGCCAACGGCGGCAAGCTGGCGTCGTACCTGCACGGCACCCGCATCAGCGTGATGGTCGAGTTCGAAGGCGATGACGTGGCCGCCAAGGATGTGGCGATGCACGTCGCCGCCATGAAGCCGGTGTCGCTGTCGTCGGACCAGGTGCCGGCCGAGCTGATCGCCAAGGAGCGCAGCATTGCCGAGCAAAAGGCTGCCGAATCGGGCAAGCCGGCCGAGATCGCCGCCAAGATGGTGGAAGGTTCGGTTCAGAAGTATCTGAAGGAAGTGTCGCTGCTGAACCAGCCGTTCGTGAAGAACGACAAGCAGACCGTCGAGCAGATGCTCAAGGCCGCCAACACCGTCGTGAAGGGCTTCACGCTGTACGTGGTGGGTGAAGGCATCGAGAAGAAGCAGGACGACTTCGCCGCCGAAGTTGCCGCCCAAGTGGCAGCCGCCCAGAAGGCCTGATGTCCGGGTGGCGGGCCAGTTTGCCGAGGAGCACTGATCCCGCCACCGTATAATGCCGAGGGGCGCCGCGAGGTGCCCCTCTGCACAAGTACGGCACGCGCCTGGCGCGATGTCAGTCAGTTTTCGCAGTCACCGGCAGTTTGCGGGATTTTAGTCGCGCGATACCTGCAGATGACGGCGAAAACCGGCTAATCAGCTGTCAAGCATTCCATATTCATGCGCGGCCGGTGCGCAGATGCTTCGTGCCGCCCGCGCCCATCCATCCGTTCAAACGAACGATCAAGAACCAGCCCGAGGGTGAACATGCCAGCCTACAAGCGCGTCCTTCTGAAACTGTCCGGTGAAGCCCTGATGGGTGACGATGCCTTCGGCATCAACCGGGCCACTATCGAAGGCATGGTCAATGACATTGCCGAAATCGTGAAGCTGGGCGTCCAGGTTGCCGTCGTGATCGGCGGCGGCAATATTTTCCGCGGCGTGGCCGGCGGTGCGGCCGGCATGGACCGCGCCACTGCCGATTACATGGGCATGCTGGCCACCATGATGAACGCGCTGGCGCTTCAGGATGCCATGCGTCACGCCAACATCGAGGGCCGCGTCCAGTCCGCGCTGCGCATGGACCAGGTGGTGGAGCCGTACATCCGTCCTCGCGCCATCCGTCAGCTGGAAGAGGGCAAGGTGGTGATCTTTGCGGCCGGCACCGGCAATCCGTTCTTCACGACCGATACGGCCGCCGCGCTGCGCGGCTCGGAAATCGGCGCCGAAATCGTCCTCAAGGCCACCAAGGTGGACGGCGTCTACACGGCCGATCCCAAGAAAGACCCCAGCGCAACGCGCTACACCACGATTTCCTTCGACGAAGCCATTTCGCGCAACCTTCAGGTCATGGACGCCACCGCGTTCGCGCTGTGCCGCGACCAGAAGCTGCCGATCAAGGTGTTTTCGATCGTCAAGCCCGGCGCGCTCAAGCGCGTGATCCTGGGTGAGGACGAAGGTACGCTCGTGCACGTTTAAGTGCTTTTGGCCGCGGCAGAATGAAGATTCTGTCCGGCCTGAGGGTAGAATGTTCCATTTTCGATCCCGCCCGGCGGGATCCTGTCAGGCAGTTTTCCGGAGGTAAACATGACCGTCGCCGACACAAAGAAGAGCGCCGAGCAGAAGATGCAGAAGTCGATCGAAGCCTTCAGGGCCGATCTGGCGAAAATCCGTACCGGCCGTGCGCACACCGGCTTGCTCGACCATGTGCAAGTGGATTATTACGGTTCGCCCGTGCCGATCAGCCAGGTGGCCAACGTTGGCCTGGGCGATGCGCGCACGATCACCGTGCAGCCGTGGGAAAAGAAGATGGTGCAGGCCGTGGAAAAGGCCATCCGTGATGCGGACCTGGGTCTGAATCCCGCCACCATGGGCGACGTGATCCGCGTGCCGATGCCGGCGCTGACCGAAGAGCGCCGCAAGGAACTGATCAAGGTGGTCAAGAGCGAGGCGGAAGGTGCGAAGGTCGCCGTCCGCAACCTGCGTCGCGACGCCAACGAACAGTTCAAGAAGCTGGTCAAGGACAAGACCATTTCCGAGGACGACGAGCGTCGCGGTGTCGATGACGTTCAGAAGCTGACGGACAAATACGTGGCCGAGATCGACAGGCTGGTCGGCGAGAAAGAGAAGGAGATCATGACGGTGTAAGGCCGTCCCGGCGGCTTGCCGCCGGGTTGCCCGATACCGTCCGCACATCCATGCAGCACATCAGTTCGACGCTCGGCGTTCCAGATACCACTTATGTGCCCAGACACGTCGCCATCATCATGGATGGCAACGGTCGCTGCGCGACGCAGCGTCACTTGCCGCGCGTGGCCGGTCATACGCGCGGCCTCGACACAGTGCGCGAGATCGTGCAGGCATGCGCCGCGCGCGGCGTGCAGTATTTGACGTTATTTGCGTTCAGTTCCGAAAACTGGCGCCGCCCGGTGGACGAAGTGTCCTTTCTGATGCGGCTGTTCATGACCGCGTTGCGTCGCGAAGTGGTCAAGATGCACGCAAATAACATCCGCTTGCGAGTGGTGGGCGATCTCAGCCGCTTCAGCCCGCGCATCCAGCAACTGATCAAGGATGCGGAGGCCCGCACCGCGGCCAACACGGGTCTGACCGTGACCATCGCCGCCAATTACGGCGGGCGTTGGGATCTGCTGCAGGCCATGCGCAAGATGCTGGCCCGGTCGCCCATGCTCGACAGCGAGTCGATCGACGAATCGGTGCTGGCGCCGCACCTGGCGATGGCCTATGCACCGGAGCCAGACCTGTTCATTCGCACCGGTGGCGAGCAGCGCATCAGCAATTTCCTGCTCTGGCAGCTCGCCTATACCGAGTTGTATTTCACGGAGACGTTCTGGCCAGATTTCGACGCTGCCGAACTGGACAAGGCGTTTGCGTCGTACCGTCAGCGCGAACGCCGCTTTGGACGGACCAGCGCGCAACTGGTGGCTCCCGGCCTGTCCGGAACGGCCTGAGCCATCGTCGCCGTACCCTTCACACCATCACGGGACCCGCAGCCGCATGCTACTTACCCGCGTCATCACCGCCGTATGCCTGTTGCTGTTGATCCTGCCCATTCTGTTTCTGGCGCCGCCCACGGCGCTTGCCGTGCTGGTGGCAGTCATCGTGTTGCTGGCCGGCTGGGAATTCGGGCGCCTGATCAAGCTGCCGCATCCATGGCCCTACGTCTATGCGGTGCTTTGCCTGCTGGCGATGATCGGCTGGCATCTGGCTCCCGCCGGCGATGCCATCAACTGGCTGCTTGAACTGTCGCTCGTGGCGTGGGGTGTGGCAGTCATGCTGCTGGCGCGCGGCGTGCGCCAGCCGACGCCCGCTTTCACGGTGCTGGGCGCTGTGCTCGGCCTCATCATGCTCCCCGCGTTCGGCCATGCCGTCATGGCGTTGCGCGTGGCCGGCATCGGCGTGCTGCTGACGGCCGCCGTGCTGGTCTGGGCGGCTGATATCGGCGCATATTTCGTTGGCAAGGCGATCGGCCGCCGCAAGCTGGCGCCGACCATCAGCCCGGGCAAATCATGGGAAGGCGCGATTGGCGGCTGGCTGCTGGCAACGTCGCTCGCTCTGGGGCTTGCCGCCACTCATGCGTTTGCACCGACCTGGTATTCGCTCATGGCGGACCACGGGGGACTGCTCTTCCTGGTTGCGCTCACCACCCTGCTGGTGGCTGCCAGCGTTGTTGGCGACCTGTTCGAATCGCTGCTCAAGCGGCAGGCCGGCATGAAGGACAGCAGCCGGCTGCTGCCCGGTCATGGCGGGGTTCTGGATCGCATCGACGCGCTGATTCCGGTATTTCCCCTGGCCGCATTGCTGCTGGCCTGGGTCTGATCACAACTGAATTCATCTGGTTCTATGCAACGTATTACGATCCTGGGCGCCACGGGCTCCATCGGCGAAAGCACGCTCGACGTCGTTCGGCGCCACCCGGACCGCTATACCGTGCACGCGCTCAGCGCGCACCGGCAGGTTGAAAAGCTGGCCGCCGCTTGCGTCGAGTTCCGGCCTGCCCGCGCCGTGGTCGGATCGGCCGATGCCGCGGCCGACCTCGCGTCCAGACTGCGCTCCGCTGGCCTCGACACGCAAGTCGAATACGGCCCCGAGGCGCTCGAATCGATTGCCGCGGATCCGCAAACCGATGCCGTGATGGCCGCCATCGTCGGCGCCGCCGGCCTGCGTTCCTCGCTGGCCGCCGCGCGCGCGGGCAAACGGGTGCTGCTGGCCAACAAGGAATCGTTGGTGATGTCGGGGGGCATCTTCATGGATGCGGTGCGTGAACATGGTGCGACCCTGCTGCCCATCGACAGCGAACACAACGCGATTTTCCAGTGCTTGCCGACCTCCGACCCGCGTTACGGTGCCGGCGTGTCGAAAGTGCTGCTGACCGCGTCCGGAGGGCCGTTCCGCACGCGCGACCCGTCCACGCTGCACGACATCACGCCCGATCAGGCGTGCGCGCATCCCAAGTGGGTGATGGGACGCAAGATTTCGGTCGATTCGGCCACCATGATGAACAAAGGGCTGGAAGTGATCGAGGCTCACTGGTTGTTCGGCGCGCCGGCCGACCGGATCGAGGTGCTGATCCATCCGCAGAGCATCGTCCACTCCATGGTTGCCTATGCGGACGGTTCGGTGCTGGCGCAGTTGGGTAACCCGGATATGCGTACGCCGATCGCGTATGGCATGGCGTACCCTGAGCGCATCGATTCGGGCGTGACTCCGCTGGATCTGACGGTGGCCGGCGGTCTTCATTTTGAGATTCCTGACCTTGAACGCTTCCCGTGTCTCGGATTAGCCTTTGATGCACTGCGCGCAGGCGGTCTGGCGCCGGCGGTGCTGAACGCGGCCAACGAGATCGCGGTGGACGCTTTTCTGGCGGGACGGATTCGTTTCACCGATATCGCGCGCGTGGTGGCCGATGTACTGGAGGAGCCCGTGCAAGGCTCGGCAGATTCGCTCGAAGGCGTCCTGGCGGCAGATGGCGAAGCACGCCGCTCCGCGCAGGCCATGCTGCAACAATTGGCTGGCCGTTGACCGCTGCGCGGCGCGGCCGGATCTGGAAAGGGTGAATTGCCATGCAAACCGTTATCGCGTTCGTCGTCGCCCTCTGCATCCTGATCTTCGTGCACGAGATGGGGCACTACCTGGCCGCGCGCGCGTGCGGCGTCAAGGTGCTCCGCTTTTCGATCGGTTTTGGCCGGCCCCTGGCGCGCTGGGTCAGCAAGGGGCGTGACCGCACGGAATGGACGCTGGCCGCGATTCCGCTCGGCGGCTACGTCAAGATGCTTGACGAGCGCGAGCGGGACCCCGAAACCGATCCGCCCATCGACGCCGCTGAGCTGCCACGCGCGTTCAACCGGCAACCGGTCGGCAAGCGTTTTGCGATCGTGGCGGCCGGCCCGCTGGCGAATTTCGCGCTGGCCATCGCGCTGTATATGGTGTTGTTCGCCGGTGGGGTGCGGGAGCCCGTGCCCGTGCTTGCCGCGCCGGCGGCGGGCACCGTGGCTGCGCAAGGCGGCGTGCGCGACGGCGACACCGTGCTGTCCCTGGCAGCTAATGGCCAGGAAGAAGCCGTGCGGTCCTGGAATGACCTGCGCATGGCGATTTTTTCGCGCGGGTTCGGCGATACCAGCGCCACCTTGCGCGTGCGCGGCAGCGATGGCGGAGAGCGCGATGTCGCTCTGGGCCGCCTGCCGGACACGGGAAGCAATCCGGAGATCGATCCGCTCGCCACGCTGGGCTTGGCGCTCAAGGGGGGCCCGGTCACCATTACCGAAATCGTGCCCGATTCCGCGGCCCAGCGGGCCGGGCTGAAAGCCGGCGATACGATCGTCGCCTGGCAGGGCCAGCCCTTGACCCAGGCAGGTGAACTGATTCGCGGCGTGCGCGCCCGGCCAGGCCAGGACGTCGTACTGGGCATCGAGCGCGCGGGGCAACGGTTGAACGTCACAGTCAAGCTGGACGCCTCCGCCGGCGGCAAGCCTGACCAGAGCGGCGCGCCGGCAGCCACGGTGGGCAAGCTCGGCGCCGCGCTGAATCAGGCCGTGCGGACCGAGATCGTGCGATATCCGCTGGTACAGGCACTGGCGCGCGCGACGGACCAAGTCTGGAGCACCAGCGTCCTGTCGTTGAAACTGCTCGGCAAGATGCTGGTGGGGCAGGCGTCCCTGCAGAATCTCAGCGGTCCGCTGACCGTCGCCGACTACGCTGGACGCGCCGCCCATATGGGCTGGCAGCCTTTCATCAGCTTTCTTGCGCTGGTCAGTGTCAGCCTCGGTGTACTGAATTTGTTACCCATTCCGGTGCTGGATGGGGGGCATTTGCTGTATTATTGCGTGGAATTTTTGACTGGCAGGCCTGTACCAGACCACTGGCAAGCGATGCTGCAGAAGGTCGGCATCGCGTGCATCTTGCTCCTGACTTCACTCGCTTTGTTCAATGACGTCAGCCGACTGTTTCTTGCGCGCGGCTAGTTTCGCGCAGCCAGAAGCGTAAGTCGGCCGGGGGCAGTCGTATTCCGATGGGCATGTATCCATCGGAGCAGATCGGTACTGCCGGCATTATCAGGCGTAGCTGCAAATGGCATTGGAGCCATTACCCTGCATGAAATCGATGAGGAAGAGGGGATCGACTTTGATCAGAAATAAGCGCATCTCGCTGGGCTTGCTGACGAGTGCCATTATCGCGGCGTGGAGCCCGGCGGGCTGGGCCGCGGATCCGTTTGTGGTCAAGGACATTCGCGTTGAAGGCCTGCAGCGCGTGGAGCCGGGTACCGTGTTCGGTTATCTCCCGGTTCGCGTCGGCGAAACCTTCACCGACGACAAGGGCGCCGATGCGATTCGCGCCCTCTACAATACCGGCTTCTTCAAGGACGTGCAGATCCGCGCCGAGGATGGCGTGCTGGTGGTGCAGGTGGAGGAACGCCCGGGCATCTCGCAGCTCGAGTTCGTCGGCATCAAGGAATTCGACAAGGACACGCTGCGCCGTTCCCTGCGGGCCGTCGGCGTGGCCGAGGCGCGTTACTACGACAAGGCGCTGATCGACAAGGCCGAGCAAGAGCTGAAGCGCCAGTATGTGGCGCGCGGCTACTACGCCGCCGAAGTGCAGACCACGGTGACGCCGGTCGACCGCAATCGCGTCTCGGTCGTCTTCAATGTGGAAGAGGGCCCGGTCGCCAAGATCCGCCAGATCAATATCGTCGGCAACAAGGCTTTCAAGGAAAGCACGCTGCGCGACGAAATGCAGCTGTCCACGCCTAACTGGCTGTCCTGGTACACCAAGAACGATCTTTACTCGAAGCAGAAGCTCACGGCCGACCTGGAAGCGCTGCGTTCGTACTACCTCAATCGCGGTTATCTGGAATTCCAGATCGAGTCGACGCAAGTCTCGATCACGCCGGACAAGAAGGATATCTACCTGACGTTGAATATCAACGAAGGCGAGCAGTTCAAGGTATCCGACATCCGTCTGGCGGGCGAACTGCTGGGCAAGCAGGAGGAAATGGAGAAACTGCTGCAGTTGAAGAAGGGCGATATTTTCTCGTCCGAGAAACTCACTGCCAGCACGAAATCGATCACCGACCTGCTTGGCACCTACGGCTACGCTTTCACGACGATCAACCCGCAGCCGCAAATCGACAAGGAAAAGCGCGAGGTTGCGCTAACGCTGATGGTCGATCCGGGACGCCGCGTGTATGTGCGCCGCGTGAACGTGGTCGGCAACAGCAAGACGCGCGACGAGGTGGTGCGTCGGGAAATGCGCCAGATGGAAAGCTCCTGGTTCGATAGCGAGAAGCTCACGCAATCGCAGGCGCGTATCAATCGTACCGGTTATTTCACCGACACCAACATCACGACCGAGGACGTGCCCGGCGCGCCCGATCAGGTCGACGTGAACGTGAACGTTACCGAAAAGCCGACCGGCCAGATTAGCTTGGGTCTCGGTTTTTCGTCGACCGACAAGCTCGTGCTGCAGGCGGGGCTGCGTCAGGACAACGTGTTCGGTTCGGGTACGAGCCTGGGCCTCGATGTCAACACGGCCAAGTCGTTCCGTACCATCGCGCTGACCCAGTACGATCCGTATTTCACCGTGGATGGCATTAGCCGTTCGACGGATATTTACTACCGTACGTCGCGCCCGCTGTATTACACCGGCGACGAAGACTACAAGATCGTTTCGGCCGGCGGCGGCTTCAAGTTTGGTGTGCCGTTCTCTGAAAACGACACGGTGTTCTTCGGCATCGGTTACGAGCGTACGCAGGTGTACACCTCGACCAATACGCCGAGCCAGTACACGGCGTGGCTGCAGAAGGTGGGCAAGGCCAGCGGCGATCCGATCAACAACTTCCCGTTCACGATCGGCTGGGCGCGTGACCGTCGCGACAGCGCACTGATCCCGACCAAGGGCCCCTACACCCAGGCCAACCTGGAAATCGGCGTGCCCGGCGGCGATACGCAGTACTATCGCGCCAGCTTCCAGCAGCAGTATTTCTATCCGCTCTCGAAAGCCTTCACGCTGGCGTTCAACGGCGAAGTGGCCTACGGTCATGGCTACGGCAACACGCCGTTCCCGGTGTTCAAGTACTTCTACGCCGGCGGTATCGGGTCGGTGCGCGGTTACCAGACCAGCACGCTGGGACCGAAGGACCAGAATGGCAACCCGGTGGGCGGTGCCTCGAAGATGATCGGTAACGTGGAATTCGTGTTCCCGCTGCCGGGCTCGGGTGTCGATCGCACGCTGCGCCTCTTTACATTCTTCGATTTCGGTAACGTCTATCAGGAAGGTGCGCCGCTTTCGTTCAGCGATTTGAAGTACTCGACTGGTTTCGGTATGTCGTGGCTGTCGCCAATCGGCCCGCTCAAGGTCAGCATGGGTTTCCCGCTGAAGAAGGACGAGAACGACAAGGTTCAACGCTTCCAGTTCCAGATCGGTACCGCGTTCTGATCCCCAAAAAGGATTTGTTTGATGAAACTCCATACTCCATTGATGAAATCCCTGAGCGCGGCCGCGCTGGCCGCTGCGGCCTTTTGCGTGGCAGCCCCGGCGATGGCGCAGGAGGCTCGTATTGCCGCGGTGAACTCGGAACGTATTCTGCGTGACTCGCAGCCCGCCAAGGCGGCGCAGGTCAAGCTTGAGCAGGAGTTTTCCAAGCGTGACCGCGAGTTGCAGGACATGGCGCAGAAGATCAAGGCCATGGCGGACAAGCTGGACAAGGACACTGCCGTGCTGGCGGATTCCGATCGGCAGCGCCGTCAGCGCGAGGTGGCCGATCTCGACCGCGAATTCCAGCGCAAGCAGCGCGAATTCCGCGAGGACCTGAACCAGCGCCGCAACGAAGAACTGGCGCAGGTTCTGGAACGCGCCAACCGCGTGATCCGCCAACTGGCCGAGCAGCGCAAGTACGACCTGATTGTGCAGGAAGCCGTTTATGTGAACCCTCGCATCGACATCACGGACGACGTGATGAAGGCGCTCAATAGCGGCTCGGGCAAGTAAGCGGCGACGCACTGGTCTCTCGCTTACGTTTTTCAAGGAAGTACTGCCATGAAGACACCCACACTGGGTCAGCTCGCCACCGAGAACGGCGCGCAGGTTGTGGGTGATCCCGACCTGGCTGTGAGCGGCCTGGCGCCGCTCGACCAGGCTGGTCCAGGCGATCTTTCGTTTCTTTCGAATCCCCTGTACCTGACACAGGCGCTGGCATCGAAGGCCGGCGCCATTATCGTGTCGCCTTCGGATCTCGACCGCATTCGTGCCGAAGGGACGTCCGACGGCCGCAACTGGCTGATCGCGCGTAATCCGTACGTGTGTTTCGCGCGTGTCGCGCAGCGTTTCGATCGTGAGGCGAATACCGACCCGCGTGTGGGCATCGACCCGCGCGCCAGCGTAGCCGCCGATGCATCGGTGCCCGCATCCTGCTTTGTCGGCCCCAATGTCGTCATTGAAGCCGGGGCCAAGCTGGGCGAACGTGTGCGGATCCTGGCAAATGCCTTTATCGGCGCAGGCGCGGAGATCGGCGAAGATACGCTCATCTACGCAAACGTTTCTGTCTATCATCGTTGCGTGGTCGGTGCGCGCAACATCCTGCACAGCGGGGCGGTGATCGGTGCGGACGGCTTTGGTTTCGCGCCCGATATCGGTCCGGCCGGGGTCGAGTACGTCAAGATCCCGCAGGTCGGCCGGGCCGTTCTGGGCAACGACGTTGAAATCGGGGCGAACACCTGCGTGGACCGTGGGGCGATGGCAGACACCGTGATCGAGGACGGGTGCAAGATCGATAACCAGGTGCAGATTGCGCACAACGTGCATGTCGGCGCGCATACGGTCATCGCGGGTACGGCGGCAGTTTCGGGCAGCACTAAGATCGGCAAGTTCTGTGTGATCGGGGGCGCCGCCAATTTTTCCGGCCATTTGAATATCGCCGACCGAACCACGGTTTCGGGCGGCACGTCGATTACCAAATCGATTACAAAGCCCGGTGGGCATTTCACAAGCGTCTTTCCATTCACGTCTCACGGCGAATGGGAGCGCAATGCCGCCATCGTGCGCGGCTTGTCGAAGTTACGCGAGCGAGTCGTTCAACTGGAGCGTCGGCTACGCGGCGCATCCACCGGGGCCAATAGCAAACAAGACGAAGAGAAATCATCATGACAGCCTCCGACATCGACATCCGCAAGATCCTTAAGCTGCTACCGCATCGGTATCCGATCCTGCTGGTTGACCGCGTGCTGGAATTTGAACCGCAGAAGCGGATCAAGACCCTGAAGAACGTGACGATCAACGAGCCGTACTTCATGGGGCATTTTCCGGAACAACCGGTAATGCCCGGCGTCATGATTCTGGAAGCGCTGGCCCAGTCGGCAGGACTGCTGACGTTCGGTGCCGACATGGAGCGCAAGGAAGGCGCGCTGTATTACTTCGTCGGTATCGACGGCGCGCGTTTCAAGCGTGTCGTTTATCCCGGCGATCAGCTGCATTTGAACGTGACCGTCGAGCGCTATATTCGCGGCATCTGGAAATTCAAGGCCAGCGCCACCGTGGACGGCGAGGTGGCGTGCGAAGCCGAACTGATGTGCACGGTCAAGCAAGCCGAAGCCTGATGCGCTGCATCGAGCAGAACCGAGACACCACAGGACACGACGTATGACGCAAATCCATCCCACCGCACTGGTCGATCCGAAGGCTGAACTCGCTTCCGATGTGGAAGTCGGTCCGTTTTCGATCGTCGGCCCCAATGTGCGGATTGGCAGCGGCACGCGAATCGGCTCGCACTCCACGATCGAAGGCCACACCACGATTGGGGAAGGGAACCGCATCGGCCCGTACGCGTCGGTGGGCGGCGTTCCGCAGGACATGAAATACGCCAACGAGCCCACGCGGCTCGAGATTGGCGATCGCAATACGATCCGGGAATTCACGACCATTCATACCGGCACGGTCCAGGACCGCGGCGTCACCAGCCTGGGCCATGACAACTGGATCATGGCCTACGTGCATATTGCGCACGACTGCCGCGTGGGAAATCACACGGTCTTTTCGAGCAATGCGCAGATTGCCGGACACGTCGAGGTTGGCGACTGGGCGATCCTTGGTGGCATGAGCGGCGTGCATCAGTTTGTGCGGATCGGCGCGCACGCCATGCTGGGCGGCGCGTCGGCGCTGGTCCAGGACGTGCCGCCGTTCGTGACCGCGGCGAGCGACAAGAGCGGTAACAAGGCCACGCCTCATGGCATCAATGTCGAAGGTCTGCGTCGGCGCGGTTTCGATGCGGCGCAGATCGCCGCGCTGCGACAGGCTTACAAGCTGCTTTACAAATCGGATTTGAGCTTCGACGATGCGCGCCAGGAAATTTCGGCGCTGCTGGGCCAGTCGGACGCCGTCACCGCTGCGCCGCTGCAGTCGTTCGTGGAATTTCTGTCCGCGACGCAGCGCGGCATCGTTCGCTGATCCGCGCCGGACATGATTGACGCCGCCGTCCAGGCCGCGCTTCCCGCGGAAGTGGAAGCCAACGTGAACAAGCGCGGCACGATTGCCATGGTGGCCGGCGAGGCCTCCGGCGATCTGCTGGCTTCGCTACTTTTGGAAGGGCTGCACGCGCGACTCGGCGACTCGGTGGAGTTCGCCGGCATTGGCGGACGTCGCATGCAGGCGCAGGGCTTTGTCTCGCATTGGCCGATGGAAACGCTGTCGGTCAATGGTTATGTCGAAGTGCTCGGGTCGCTGCGCGAAATTCTTGCCACGCGCCGCGCGATTCGAGAGCAATTGCTGGCGCAGCCGCCATTGTGTTTCATCGGTGTCGACGCGCCCGATTTCAATTTCGGGCTGGAAGTGCCGCTGCGGCGCGCGGGGATCCCGGTCGTGCATTTTGTCAGCCCTTCGATTTGGGCTTGGCGGGCCGGTCGTATTCGCACCATTGCGCGCGCCGTCGACCATATTCTTTGTCTGTTTCCTTTTGAGCCGGAAATCTATGCCAAGGCTGGAATTCCGGCTACTTATGTCGGTCATCCGCTGGCTGACGTAATTCCAATGGTGCCCGACGTGGCCGGCGCCCGTGCAAAACTGGGATTGCCGGAAGGCAAGCGAATCGTCGCGGTATTACCCGGTAGCCGCCAGTCCGAAGTCCGCAATCTTGGCGCCACGTTTTTCGATGCCATGGCGCGCATGCAGCGCATGGACGGCAATCTGGCATTCGTGTTGCCCGCCGCCAATGCTGCATTGCGCGAAATCGTGCACGAGCTGCACGCGCGCTATCCCGAGATCGCGCTGACGATTGTGGATGGACAGTCGCACCTGGCGATGGAATCTTCGGATGTCGTGCTGCTCGCAAGCGGCACCGCAACGCTGGAAGCCGCGCTGTACAAAAAGCCCATGGTCATTTCGTACAAGGTGCCCTGGCTGACTGCGCAGATCATGAAGCGGCAGGGTTACCTTCCTTACGTCGGACTGCCTAATATCCTTTCAGGGCGTTTTGTCGTCCCGGAGCTGTTGCAGGATGACGCAACGCCGGAGGCACTGGCGCGCGAAACGCTTTTGCAACTGAATGACGAAGGGAATATCGCCTTTCTGCGCGAACATTTCACCGCGATGCATGAAACGCTGAAACGGGACACCGCTAATCTGGCTGCGGGCGTGGTCGTCGATCTAATGCGTGCCCGGGGAGTGCGCTGATGCCGCGTGCAAAATCCGATGAATCGCCGCAAATGGGGTTGGAACTGACGCAGACGGTCGCCGTCATTCAACACCTGTGCGGCGTGGACGAAGCGGGGCGCGGACCGCTTGCCGGTCCCGTTTATGCGGCAGCGGTCGTATTGAATCCCAAACGGCAGATTCGCGGTCTGGCCGATTCGAAAATCCTGACGGCGGCCAAGCGCGAGAGCCTGTTCGAGCGGATTTGCGAACATGCGCTCGGGTGGCATATTGCCTTCGCCACGGTTGAGGAAATCGATTCGATCAATATTCTTCACGCCTCGATGCTGGCCATGCAGCGCGCGGTGCAGGGCCTTGCCGCCAGCGGTGTTATTCCCGATCTGGTACAGGTGGATGGCAATCGCTGCCCGCAAGTGGCATATCCGGTCGAGGCAATTGTCAAAGGCGACGCCAAGGTGCGGGCGATTTCCGCGGCATCGATCCTGGCCAAGGTGGCGCGGGACCGTAATCTGCTCGCGCTGCACGAGGAATATCCGCAGTACGGATTCGATTCCCATTTTGGATATCCCACGCCGCAGCATTTTGCCGCGCTCGAGGAGCACGGCGCGACCCCGCATCACCGCCGCTCGTTTGCACCGGTGCGCATGGCGCTCGAAAGGGAACGCCTGTCGGGCATTCCGCAAGAAGCGCCGCCTTTTTGAGCACGTCCTTGAAGCACGTCACGTCGCGCGATAACGCGCTATTCAAGCATCTGAAGGCCCTGACGGGCTCCACGCATCAACGCCGCAAGGCGGGGCAGTCTGTGCTCGACGGCGTGCATCTTGCGCAGGCCTACATCACGGCGCTGGGCCAGCCGGTGAGCTGTATCGTTGGCGAACGCCACTATGATCATGCCGAGGTGCGCCCGCTGCTGGACCGGATCGATCCGGACAAGGTGGTCGTACTGGCCGATGCCCTGTTCGCGCAGATCAGCCCCGTCGCCAATGGTGTGGAGCTGATGTTTGTCATCGATACGCCCAGCGGGCACCTGCCGGCAACGATCGACACGGATTGCATCATCCTTGATGGCGTTCAGGATGCGGGCAACGTCGGGTCGATTTTGCGCAGCGCGGCCGCGGCTGGGATACCGCACGCATTCCTGACCACGGGCTGCGCTTTCGCCTGGTCTGTCAAGACGCTGCGCGCTGGCATGGGTGCAAATTTCCATTTGAACATCGTCGAGCACTGCACGCTGGACATGCTGGAAAGCCGCCTGCGCGTGCCGCTGCTGGCCACGTCATCACATGCCGACGCAGCTGTCTTCGATACCGACCTGCGCCAACCGGTGGGCTGGGTGGTCGGCAACGAAGGGTCCGGCGTAAGCGAGGAATGGATGGCCCGGGTTGCGCGCACCGTCGGCATTCCTCAGCCAGGCGGCCTGGAATCGCTGAACGTTGCCGCCGCAACGGCGGTGTGCCTGTTCGAAACGGTGCGCCAGCGCCGGGCAGGATAATCGCGCGCTTTTGGCGCAGGCGCGCTTCCGGCCTCCGTCGCAATTATCTGTCGGTGCCACCGTAAGACGATTCGGATAATACGGTGGACAGGCCGGTCAGTAATTGTCGCGGTCGACCTTGATTTCCTGGAGGATCGTGGTGGCAATTTCCTCGATCGACTTATGGGTCGAGGATAACCATTTGATGCCCTCGCGACGCATCATTGCCTCGGCTTCATTCACTTCGTAGCGGCAGTTTTCCAGCGCAGCATATTTGCTGCCGGGACGCCGCTCGTTACGGATTTCCGTCAGCCGTTGCGGATCGATCGACAAGCCGAAAATCTTGGGCTTGAACGCATAGAGCGCCGAGGGCAGGCGGCCGCGTTCGAAATCGTCGGGAATCAGCGGATAGTTGGCCGCCTTGAGGCCGTATTGCATGGCCAGATACAAACTCGTCGGCGTCTTGCCGCTGCGCGACACGCCTACCAGAATGACATCGGCTTCCTGCAGGTTCTTGTGCGATTGCCCGTCGTCGTGCGCCAGCGAGAAATTGATCGCTTCGATCCGGTTCTTGTAGGCCTCGGTATCCGCATTTTGGTGGAAGCGGCCAATCGCGTGGGTCGACTTCAGCCCCAGTTCCTTTTCGAGCGGTTCGATAAAGGTCTGGAACATGTCGAGAATCATGCCTTTGGCGCGCCGCATCGCCTTGTTCGATTCGGCATTGACCAGCGTGGTGAACACGATGGGCGGCACGCCTTCGTTATAGAACGCCTCGTTGATCTTGCCGACCGCCACATGTGCCTTATCCGGGGTGTCCACAAACGGCATGCGGACCTTGCGAAAGCGCATTTCGAACTGCGCCAGGATCGAATGGCTAAATGTCTCGGCGGTAATGCCCGTGCCATCGGAAACGATAAGGACCGTACGCACAGCAGGGCGATCGGCGCTCGCAACTGCCGGCGCAGGCGCGGCCGCTGGATTGCCGCTCACGTCCGGCGCAGTCTGGGATGGCGGGGTGGAAGCCGGTGGCAGTGCGTCGGGCGCGTCGGGCAGGGACATGTCTTAACAATAATTTGGAGCCGCCGCTGCGCGAAAGTGCGATGCGGCACGGTAGAATAGCGGCGATCTTTTGGCTAAGCAATTCCGCCAACGCCGGCCAGCCAACGATTTTCGGCCGGATTGTCGACAATGTGCATTGCAGCATCGGAGCTTTCCGATGGCAGTCGGAATTGCTCAGCCAAGCGATCCGCCGGGGGCAGAACTCCAACAACATACCGGTCGGTGCAAAAGATTTCTTACTTTGCTTTGAGGCTTTTATGACCAACCAGGTAGACAACGGCGCTTATGTGCTTCCGTTCGAAGAATTGCGCATGCAGGACGTGGAAACCGTCGGCGGCAAGAATTCTTCGCTGGGTGAAATGATCTCGCAACTGGCCGGCGCCGGCGTACGCGTGCCCGGCGGCTTTGCTACCACCGCGCTCGCTTTCCGCGATTTTCTTGCGCACAACAACCTGACCGCACGCATTTCGGATCGCCTCAAGGCGCTCGACGTGGACGACGTGAAGGCGCTTGCCGAAGCCGGCGCGGAAATCCGCCGCTGGGTCGTCGAGGCTCCGCTGCAGCCGCGTCTGGATGCGGAAATCCGCGAACACTACGCCCGGGTTTCGGCACGCGAGGGTGCCGAGGCGTCGTTCGCGGTGCGCTCGTCGGCCACTGCCGAGGACCTGCCCGATGCGTCGTTTGCGGGCCAGCAGGAGTCGTACCTGAATGTGAGCGGTATCGATGACGTGCTGGACAAGATCAAGCACGTATTCGCCTCGCTCTACAACGATCGTGCAATTTCGTACCGCGTGCACAAGGGTTTTGCCCACGACGTGGTGGCGCTGTCTGCCGGTGTGCAGCGCATGGTCCGTTCGGACCTGGCCGCCTCGGGCGTGATGTTCACGATCGACACCGAGTCGGGCTTCCCGGACGTGGTCTTCATCACCTCCAGCTACGGCCTCGGTGAAACGGTGGTGCAGGGCGCGGTCAATCCGGACGAGTTTTACGTCTTCAAGCCGACGCTGGAAGCCGGCAAGTATCCGGTTATCCGTCGCTCGATCGGCTCCAAGCTGATCAAGATGGAATTCACCAAGCCTGGCGAAGCCGGCCGCGTGAAGACCGTCGACGTGCCACCCGAACTGCGCAACCGTTATTCGATTTCCGATGACGATGTCAGCGAGCTGGCGCGCTACGCAATGATCATCGAGAAGCATTATGGCCGCCCGATGGATATCGAATGGGGCAAGGACGGCAAGGACGGCAAGATCTACATCCTGCAGGCCCGTCCCGAGACCGTGAAGAGAGTCAGGCGGCCGGCAAGGCCGAGCAGCGCTTCAAGCTCAAGGGCACGTCCGCGGTGCTGACCAGCGGTCGCGCCATCGGCCAGAAGATCGGTACGGGCCCAGTGCGCGTCATCAACGACCCGTCGGAAATGGAACGCGTGCAGCCGGGCGATGTCCTGGTGGCCGACATGACCGATCCGAACTGGGAGCCGGTGATGAAGCGCGCGGCGGCGATCGTCACCAATCGCGGCGGCCGTACCTGTCACGCGGCGATCATTGCGCGCGAACTTGGCGTGCCTGCCGTGGTGGGCTGCGGCGACGCGACCGATCTGCTCAAGGACGGCACGCTGGTGACCGTGTCCTGCGCGGAAGGCGACGAAGGTCGGATTTACGACGGTCTGCTCGAGACCGAAGTGACGGAAGTCCAGCGCGGCGAGATGCCGGCGATTTCCACCAAGATCATGATGAACGTCGGCAATCCACAGCTCGCTTTCGATTTTGCGCAGATTCCCAACGACGGCGTCGGCCTCGCGCGTCTCGAATTCATTATCAACAACAACATTGGCGTCCACCCGAAGGCCATTCTCGATTATCCGCAGGTCGACGCCGACCTGAAGAAGGCGGTCGAATCGGTGGCGCGCGGCCACGCCAGCCCGCGTGCGTTCTATGTCGACAAGCTCGCCGAAGGGATCGCCACGATCGGTGCGGCGTTCTATCCGAAGCCGGTGATCGTGCGCCTGTCGGACTTCAAGTCGAATGAGTACAAGAAGCTGATCGGCGGTTCGCGCTATGAGCCGGACGAAGAAAACCCGATGCTGGGTTTCCGCGGCGCGTCGCGTTATATCGCTGACGATTTCGCCGAGGCCTTCGAAATGGAATGCAAGGCCATGAAGCGCGTGCGCGACGAAATGGGCCTGACCAACGTCGAAATCATGGTGCCGTTCGTGCGCACGCTTGGCCAGGCCGAGCGCGTGATCGAACTGCTGGCGAAGCACGGCCTGAAGCGTGGCGAAAACGGCCTGCGCATCATCATGATGTGCGAAGTGCCCTCCAACGCGATTCTGGCCGAGGAATTCCTGCAGTTCTTCGATGGCTTCTCGATCGGCTCTAACGACCTGACGCAGCTCACGCTGGGTCTGGATCGCGATTCGGGCATGGAACTGCTGGCAAAGGACTTCGACGAGCGCGATCCTGCGGTTCGTTTCATGCTGCAGCGCGCCATTTCCACGGCGCTGCGCCTGGACAAGTATGTCGGCATTTGCGGGCAGGGCCCTTCGGACCACCCGGACTTTGCCGCTTGGCTTGCCAAAGAGGGCATCAAGTCGATCTCGCTGAATCCCGATTCCGTGGTGGAAACCTGGCAGCAGCTGGCTTCCTAAGGCATTCCGCGTCACAATAGCAAGACACCACACCTGAGCGGCGCGCGGTCGAAAGACCAGCGCGCCGGCTGGCACCGGCCTCGTGGCAGGTGTTACCACTGCCCCCGCAGCGCCGTCGGCGTTACGCGGGGGTTTTTGTTTTTGCTGCTTGTTTCCAGGAAGGAAGCGAGATGACGTCGTACTATCTTTGGTTCGCTGCTGCAGTCGTGTTGGTCATCGCCGAGATGGCCACCGGAACCTTCTATTTACTGATGATCGCCTGCGGCGTCGTGGCAGGAGGCCTGGCCGCGATCCTGGGGCTCGATGTCCCGCTGCAGACCGTTGTGGCGGCGCTGGTTGCGGTGATTGCCATCGTTGCGCTGCGCCGCACGCGCTTCGGTAAGGTACGCCGGCGCGATGCGGCCACCGACCCTGGTGTCAACCTCGATATCGGTCAGGAAGTCGATGTTTCGGATTGGGATGACTATCGTCGTGCCCGCGTTCCTTACCGTGGGGCAGAATGGACGGTCGAGTTGGCCGCCGATGCTGCTCCGGCCGCCGGGCGCTACCGGATCGTCGAGGTTCGTGGCGCTACGTTGATCGTTTCGCCGCTCTAGTGTGCATTCTCAACCCGCTGCTTTGGGCAGCGGGTTTTCTATTGCCATGCATGGCCGTTTGGGCCATTTTTCGACGGAGTCCCACATGCTTGCCTTTCAGCTCGGTCTGTTTCCGCTGATTCTGCTTATCGCCGCGATCGTGCTGATCGCCAAGTCGATCAAGATCGTTCCGCAACAGCATGCCTGGGTGCTCGAACGTCTCGGTCGCTACCACGCGACGCTGACGCCCGGACTTTCCATTGTCGTGCCATTTATCGACCGGGTGGCATACAAGCACATTCTCAAGGAAATTCCGCTCGATGTGCCCAGCCAGGTGTGTATCACGAAAGACAACACGCAATTGCAGGTCGATGGCGTGCTGTATTTCCAGGTAACCGATCCGATGAAGGCGTCGTATGGATCGAGCAATTTTGTGGTGGCCATCACGCAGCTCTCGCAAACCACGCTGCGCTCGGTGATCGGCAAGCTCGAGTTGGACAAGACTTTCGAGGAGCGCGAATTCATCAATCACAGCGTAGTGAACGCGCTCGACGAAGCAGCGGCAAATTGGGGCGTAAAGGTTCTGCGCTATGAGATCAAGGACCTGACGCCGCCCAAGGAAATCCTGCACGCGATGCAGGCGCAAATCACCGCAGAACGTGAAAAGCGCGCCTTGATTGCCGCATCGGAGGGCAAGCGCCAGGAGCAGATCAACCTCGCTTCGGGTGCGCGTGAAGCGGCCATTCAGAAATCCGAGGGCGAACGGCAGGCGGCGATCAACAAGGCGCAGGGCGAGGCGTCGGCTATTCTCGCGGTGGCCGAGGCAAATGCCCAGGCGATCGAAAAAATCGGTCACGCCATCCGCGGCGAAGGCGGTGCGGAAGCCGTCAACCTCAAGGTGGCCGAGGAATATGTGGCAGCCTTCGGCAATCTTGCCAAGCAGGGCAACACATTGATTGTGCCCGGGAATCTCGGGGAAATGAGTTCGATGATTGCGTCGGCCTTGCAGATTGCAAAGGGTCAGAAAGCGGACAAGGTGCTGTAGTCCCTTATCGTGTTTGTCAGAGCGCCCCGGCACTCAATGTATTGATCATGACAAGTCGCCCCCTTCATTGCAGGACATTTGAAGTTGAGACGTTTTCTTGATAGGTGCAGCGGTCGTACGTTGACGCTGCATGTAGAACCGGAAATGGTATATGGCAAGAATCGGATGGGCAGCTTTATGCTGGTCGACGAGCCGCGCGACGAAGCCATAGGGGAGGTCAGTTTTAGAATCTGTCAGGCCGATTCGGAATTGTCCATCCAAAGAATCGACGTGTTTGGCCATAGCAATGCGGCTGACGCCCACAATCCTTTTCCCGGTGTGGGCCGATTACTGATGTACCTGGCTTGTCGCCACGCGTCGACGATGGGGCTTTCCACGCTCCGTCTGGTGGCCAAGGATTCGGCGATCGGTTTTTACACGCGCATGGGATTGCGAGCCGATGTTCATCGCCCGCCGCCGCGTATGCCGGCGGTTCAATTTGTGGGTAACAAGCTAAATCGCGCTTGGCTGGACGCGTTCGACGATCATTTCAGTATGTCGAGGGATATCGACGAAATGACCAGCGAGATTTTTGCAGTGCTGTCGAATATTGAGGGGCTCGTCGCCGCGCAGTGGCAGGAAATCACGGCCTAGGCACCACGGCCAACCGGCGGCCGCGCTGCCAGCTTTACACCAGGCGGCCCACCTTATTCCTTCTCGCCGCCTTTCATGATCCGCGCCTTTTCCCGCTGCCAGTCCCGATTCTTCTCCGTTTCGCGCTTGTCGAATTGCTTCTTGCCCTTGCCCAGGCCGATCTCACATTTGACGCGTCCGCGCGTGTAATGCAGGTTCAGCGGCACCAGGGTGTAGCCGCGCTGTTCCACCTTTCCGATGAGTTTCTTGATCTCATCGGCCTTCAGCAGAAGCTTGCGGGTCCGAACGGGGTCCGGTTTTACGTGCGTCGATGCGCTTTGCAACGGGCTGATGTGGGCGCCGATCAGGTACATCTCGGCATTTCGCACGACGACGTAGCCTTCCTTGATCTGCACGCGGCCGGCGCGGATTGCCTTGACTTCCCAGCCCTCCAGAACGATCCCGGCCTCGTAGCGTTCTTCGATGAAGTAGTCGAAAAAGGCCTTCTTGTTGTCAGCGATCGTCATGCGGGAGGTGAGTTCCTAGGCAAGGTCGCCGCTCGTGGTCGAGCGGCCGGTGGTTCAGTGGCGTGATGCCGTGGTTGCCGCCCAGCGTGCCGCATCGGCCGCCGTCGGCTAAAAGCATGATTTTAGCAAACCGCTCCGCCTCGGCCCAGACCGGACGGGGCCAGTTTCCCGAATACATGGCAGACGTCCATAAATCCGTCCTGCTCGGTTTCTCGGCCGAACAGATGTACGACCTGGTCACGCGCGTTGAAGACTATCCCAAGTTCCTGCTCTGGTGTGGCGGGGTGGAGATCTTCGAGCAGACCGACACGCTGCTCGACGCCAAGATTCACATTCATTTCAACGGCATCAAGCAGTATTTCCACACGCGCAACACGCAGGAACGGCCAACCCGTATCGATATGACGTTTGCTGACGGCCCTTTCAAGGCCTTCAACGGGACGTGGCGTTTCACGCCGCTGCGCGCGGATGCGTGCAAGATCGAATTCCACCTGCACTACGAGTTTTCCAGCGTCATTCTGGAGAAGATCATTGGCCCCGTGTTCAGCATGATCGCCAATACCTTTGTCGACGCCTTCGTGAAGCGAGCCGAGGTGGTCTATGCCAGCCAGTCCTGAAAGCGCCGACATTCGGCTATCGGTCTGCTACGCACTGCCGGATGCGGTGTTCCTGCGCGAGATCGCGGTCGCGGCCGGCACGACGATCCTTGATGCCATCCAACTGAGCGGCTTGACGACAGCGCATCCGGAAGTCGATCCCACGACGGCGCGGGTCGGCATCTACGGGAAGCTCAAGACGCTCGACACCATCGTGCGTGAGGGCGACCGGGTGGAGGTCTACCGGGCGCTCACTGCGGACCCAAAAACCGCGCGCCGCAAGCGTGTGCAGAAGGTGCGGCAGTCCGGTGTGCGCGAAGGCCAGAAGTGGCTGCGCCGCCGGGACGGAACCGGCGGACAGAGCGCCTGACACGCTTTTCCTGACGCCAGCCCTGCTGGCACGATTCAATTGAAAAGCTGCGTCAGCCGCTGCAGGCCTGGTTCAGCGATTCATTCGCGCGGGCAAGTTCCGCTTCGCGTTCGGCACCATCGAGACGTACCGGCGAACCATCCGGAGCGACACGCGACACCCGCAGGCCCTGGCTCAGACCCGTGGCGTAGTTGCGCATTTCCTCGCACTTTTGCTGCCGTGCCAATTGTTCGCGTTCCTTGGTTGCCGCTTCAAGATCGGCCTTGATACGCGCGTCGCGGCGTTCCCGGAACGCTTCGTCGGGATCGCTCGATTTCTCGGATTTTGGCTTTGCGCTGACGGGCTGCATGCGCGGCGCGTTGCCGGTCATCCTTGCGTCCGGTTTTGCGTTGGCATCCGCTTTGGCGTCGGTCCTGCCCGCTTCGTCCTCCAGCGGACGATATGCGCCCGCAAGCCGGCCCGGTGCGGAAATCACGGCGCGCTCGGGCACCGATGGCGGCGGCGGGACGTCACTGTAGACCGTCCGGCCGTTGGCGTCTTTCCATTGCCATTGCGCGAACGCGGCGGCCGGTGTGGCCAGGCTTGCGGCGATCAGCAGGTACAGCGCGGACGATCGTGTCATGGCGGGTGCAGGTGCAGTCGAGCGGGTTGTATGGTCCATCTGGCGCCAGTGGGGGGGTGGACTTCGATGTGATCCCGCCAGCATCGCCTGCCAGTCTACTGAGACTTGTCGGTGGCGTGCAAGCGGACCGACCATGCCACGCCGACCATCAGCAACGCAATGGCGGCGAGTTCCAGCGGCCGGGGCCAGCGGTGGTCGAACACAAAGCCGTATGCCAGCGCGAATAGCGTCTCAAACACGATCATCTGGCCGGAAAGCGTCAGGGGAAGGCGACGGCTTGAGATGTTCCAGAGATTGTTGCCAATAAGCGACGCACCGAGCGCAACGGCCGCGTTGACCATCCAGAACCAGCGCCAGTCGCGCCCGCTGTCAGCCGCGGTCAGCGCGTCGCCAAATAAGGCCCAGCCGATTGCGGCCAGCACCAGCGACACCAGTCCCGTCGACAGCCCGTACAGCGCGGACCATTCGTTGCCGCTGAAGTGCGGGTTGCGCTGCAGATATCGTGCGTTGTCCACCGCGTAGAGCGTCCAGCAAATCAGCGCGCCGACCGCGCACATCACGCCCGCAATCTTCTGCCACACCGGGCGCGCGATTTCGCCGGCCGCGGCGCCGTGCGCAGCGCCGCCTGCGCCGCCGAACAGGTCGATGTTGATGCAGGCGATGCCCGCGCCCACCACGAGCAGTGGTAGCGCAAGTCGTTGCAGCGGCACCGCGCCGTGGTCGCGCCGTCCCATCAGCGTCACGGAAATCGGCAGGATGCCGATGATCAGCGATGTCGGCCCCACACCCGCCAGCTGCACGCCGAATGCCAGCAGCACGTAGTAAAGCAGGTTGCCGGTAAAGGCCTGGCGCAGCAGGGCAGCGCAATCGGCGCGCGTCAGCTTGCGCGCGATCCGGCGCATCAGCGGCAGCGCCGCGACGAACGCCACCACCCCGTACGCCAGGTAGCGGCCGATCGCCAGTTCCCACGGCGAAAACACCGGCAGCAGCTTCGGTGCGATAAACACCATGCCCCAGAACGCGCCGGCCAGCAGGCCGCACAACACGCCAATTCCCATGCTCCGCCGATCCCGTTTGAAAAGGTGGCCGAGAATAGCAAAGGCCTTGCAGGAACGCATCAGCAAATCCTGCATTCCTGTATAATCTGCTTTTGCGCCTAGAGGATTCGCTATGCGTCTTGTCCAGAAAGCACTCACGTTTGATGATGTGCTGCTCGTCCCGGCCTATTCGGCCGTCCTGCCTCGGGATGTTTCCCTCCGCACCCGCCTGACCCGTTCGATCGAACTCAACATTCCGCTGCTGTCCGCCGCCATGGATACGGTGACGGAAGCGCGCCTGGCGATTGCCATGGCGCAGGCCGGCGGTATCGGTATCGTCCACAAGAACCTCAAGCCCGCCGATCAGGCCCGCGAAGTCGCGCGCGTAAAGCGTTACGAATCCGGCGTCCTGCGTGATCCGATCACCATTTCGCCCGACATGAAAGTGCGCGATGTGATCGCACTGTCGCAGCAGCATGGCATTTCGGGCTTTCCGGTGCTGGAAGGCAAGACCGTCGTCGGCATTATCACCAACCGCGATCTGCGCTTCGAAGAAGAACTGGATGCGCCGGTGCGCGCCAAGATGACGCCGCGCGAAAAGCTCGTGACCGTGGCCGAAGGCGCGCCGCTGGACGAGGCCAAGCGGCTGATGAACCGCCACCGCCTGGAGCGCGTGCTGGTCGTCAACAGCGCTTTCGAACTGCGCGGCCTGATCACCGTGAAGGACATCCAGAAAGCCGTGGACAACCCGCTGGCCAGCAAGGATGCGCATGGTCAGTTGCGCGTGGGCGCCGCGGTCGGTGTGGGCCCGGACAACGACGAACGCGTCGAATTGCTGGTCAAGGCCGGCGTGGACGTGATCGTGGTCGACACGGCGCACGGACATAGCCAGGGCGTGCTGGACCGCGTGCGCTGGGTCAAGCAGAACTTCCCGCAGGTCGAGGTGGTCGGCGGCAATATCGCCACCGGCGCCGCGGCACTGGCCCTGGTCGAGCATGGCGCCGACGGCGTCAAGGTCGGCATCGGCCCGGGCTCGATCTGTACCACGCGTATCGTGGCAGGCGTCGGCGTGCCCCAGATCACCGCGGTGTCCAACGTTGCCGAGGCGCTGAAGGGCACGGGCGTGCCGCTGATCGCCGATGGCGGCATCCGCTATTCGGGCGACGTGGCGAAGGCACTGGCGGCAGGCGCCCACACGGTGATGATGGGCGGCATGTTCTCGGGCACCGAGGAAGCGCCGGGCGAAGTGTTCCTGTTCCAGGGCCGTTCGTTCAAGAGCTACCGCGGCATGGGTTCGGTCGGTGCGATGAAGGACGGCGCAGCGGACCGCTACTTCCAGGAAGACAACACTGCCAACGTCGACAAGCTGGTGCCGGAAGGCATCGAAGGCCGCGTGGCCTACAAGGGTCCGGTGCAGGCGATCATCCACCAGCTGACCGGCGGCATTCGCGCGTCGATGGGCTACTGCGGCGCAAGCTCGATTCCGCAATGGCACGAAACTTCCGAGTTCGTTCAGATCACTGCGGCCGGCATGCGCGAATCGCACGTGCATGACGTGCAGATCACCAAGGAAGCGCCGAACTACCATATCGATTGATTCGATCTGGCCCCGCCCGACAGGGCATCACGGCCGCGCTGGTTTCGTTGAAGTCGACGGGGCCGCGCGGCCGCGCCGCAATAAGGAGCGCCCATGAAGGTATTGCTGCGAGCCGTGCTGTTTTTCGATGCGCTGCTTCACTTGCTGCTCGGCATCCTGCTGCTGATGTCGCCTTTTTCCACGCTGTACGCCGCGCTGCAATTGCCCCCGGCCCAACCGGCCCTGTTCGGGCAGTTGCTGGGCGTGGCAACGATCGGCCTGTCATGGCTGCTGTTCCTGGCCACCATCAATGGCCAACTAACGGTGCCCGTGGCCCGCACGGTGGGCTATACCAATCTGGTCAGCGCCGTCATGATCGCTGTCTGGACGCTGTTCCTCGATATGCCCGTGCAGGGCGCCGGCAAGGTCTGGCTGCTCACGCTGGCCGCGATGATGCTGTTCTTCGCCATCGTGCAGATTCCATCTGCCAAGAAGGTGCGGCTGCGCGACCGCGTGCTGGCCGACCAGGCCAAGGCCGAGCGCGACGCACGCGCAACTGCTGTCTACCACCCGAACGATGTCCGTGACGTCACCGACGTCGCCGATGTTGGCGCGGCCCGTCCGGCGCGCGCCAACGCATCCACCGTATCTCCCGAATACCGGCGCGAGCCGGTCATCACGCCGCCGCCCGGCTATGGTCCGGGCACCGAGGTGATGCCCGAACCCGATCCGGACGCACTGCCAACGGCTCATCATGCACGACAAAATCCTCATTCTTGATTTCGGCTCGCAAGTCACGCAGCTGATCGCGCGCCGCGTTCGCGAAGCACACGTCTACTGCGAGATCCACCCCAACGACGTCAGCGACGAGTTCGTCCGCGAGTTCGCGCCCAAGGGCGTGATCCTGTCCGGCAGCCACGCCAGCACGTACGAAGACCATCAGCTGCGCACGCCGCAGGCGGTGTGGGATCTCGGCGTGCCCGTGCTGGGCATCTGCTATGGCATGCAGACCATGGCCGTGCAGTTGGGCGGCAAGGTGGAATGGAGCGATTCGCGCGAGTTCGGCTACGCGGAAGTGCGCGCCCATGGCCATACAAATCTGCTCAAGGGCATCGAGGATTTCAGCACGCCGGAAGGTCACGGCATGCTCAAGGTCTGGATGAGCCACGGCGACAAGGTCACGGCGCTGCCCGATGGCTTCAAGCTGATGGCATCGACGCCGAGCTGCCCGATCGCCGGCATGGCCGACGAGGCGCGCGGTTATTATGCGGTGCAGTTCCACCCCGAAGTCACGCACACGTCGAAGGGCCGCGAGATGCTCGAGCGCTTCGTACTGCAGATCGCCGGTGCGAAGGCCGACTGGGTGATGCGCGACCACATCACCGAAGCCGTGCAAAGGATCCGCGAGCAGGTGGGCGATGAGGAAGTGATCCTGGGCCTGTCCGGCGGCGTCGATTCGTCGGTGGCGGCGGCGCTGATCCACCGCGCGATCGGCGACCAACTGACCTGCGTGTTCGTCGACCACGGCTTGCTGCGGCTCGACGAGGGCAAGATGGTGATGGACATGTTCGCGGGCCGCCTGCACGCGAAGGTCGTCCACATCGATGCTTCGGAACAGTTCCTGGGCCATCTGGCCGGCGTGACCGACCCCGAGCAGAAGCGCAAGATCATCGGCCGAGAATTCGTGGAAGTGTTCCAGGCCGAAGCCAAAAAGCTCAGCAATGCCAAATGGCTGGCGCAGGGCACGATCTACCCGGACGTGGTGGAATCGGGCGGCACCAAGACCAAGAAAGCCACCACCATCAAGAGCCACCACAACGTGGGCGGCCTGCCGGAGACCCTCGGCCTGAAGTTGCTGGAGCCGCTGCGCGACCTGTTCAAGGACGAAGTGCGCGAACTCGGCGTGGCGCTGGGCCTGCCGCCCGAGATGGTCTACCGCCATCCGTTCCCGGGCCCGGGCCTTGGCGTGCGGATCCTGGGCGAGGTCAAGCGCGATTACGCGGAACTGCTGCGCCGCGCGGACGCCATCTTCATCGAGGAACTGCGCAAGACCATCGCGACCGAGCAGGATGCAGCCGCTGGTCTGTGCGAGCCGCATCAGGTAGGCAAGAGCTGGTATGACCTGACCAGCCAGGCATTCGACGTGTTCCTGCCGGTCAAGTCGGTAGGCGTGATGGGCGATGGCCGCACGTACGATTACGTCGTGGCACTGCGCGCCGTGCAGACCACCGATTTCATGACCGCACACTGGGCGCACCTGCCGTATGCACTGCTCGGCCGCTGCTCGAACCGCATCATCAACGAAGTCCGCGGCCTGAACCGCGTCGTCTACGACGTATCGGGCAAGCCGCCTGCGACAATCGAGTGGGAGTGAAATCAGGTACTTCGGTGGCTATCGCCGGCTAGCGAAACAAGTCGGCGAGAAAGCCTGCCGTAAGAACCGGAGGCTGGGCTCAAAAAATTCCCGTCCACCGATTCCGAAGCGATTGCGGCACCGGCCGGAGGTTTGCAGTTCCAAAAAAGGTCACTGTTTAGTGATCTTTTTTGTTTTCATAGAAACCGGACGTCGTCACTGCGACCGTGGCCAATCACCGCTGGCCACGCGCGGCACCAGGCCATGCAGACGTGACAGCACCAAACGGGCCGCTCGCGACAGCGGATGATGTTGGGTCAGCGCCAGGCTGATGGAACGTGTCAGCCGCGGCTCGACGATTTCCGCCGCAGCCAGCTGACCGGTGCCGATTTCGCGGTCCACGGCCAGTTCCGGCAGGATGGTCAGGGCGTGACCCGATAGCGCCACCTCCTTCATCGTATTGAGCGATTCCACTTCCAGTGCCACGTCCAGCGTCACGCCTTGCTGCCGGGCATGCTGGTCCAGGATCGAGCGCAAGCCATTGGGGGCGGGCGGCAATACCAGCGGCACGCCATCGAGCTGTCTGAAATCGACGGTGCGCCGGCTTGCCAGCGGATGGTCGGGTTTGCCGATCAGATAGGTGGTCACGTTGGCGAGCACGTCTTCGTTCTGGCGCGGACTGGGTCCGTAGCGGTTGATGACGGCCAGGTCGAGATGGCCGGAATCGAGCTGTTCGTCGAGCTGGCCGCTAAATCCCTCACTGACGCGCAGCCGCACACCCGGCGCGGTGATCTTCAGATCCTCAAACAGCGCCGGAATCAGCCGTCGGGTCATCGAAGGCAACACCCCGATCCGTACGATGCCAGTCGGCACGCCGGCCGCATTGCGCACCTCGTCATGCAAGCGTGCCGACTGCACCAGCAGCAGCTCGATTTCCGGCAAGACGCGCTTGCCGAATTCCGACAGGACCACGCCCCGTCCGGTCCGCTCGAACAGTCGGTCGCCCCATTCGGACTCGATCTGCGCAATCGCGCGGCTGACCAGCGATTGGGCGGTCCCCATCGCCCGCGCCGCGCGCGAGAGCGACCCAAGTTCCGCCACCAGCGCCACGGTTTCCAGCTGTTTTAGATTCATTTACTGCAGCCATCCAAAAAATGGATATCAGGTATCGCAGACTATACGCTTTTGCGTCGGCTGAAGTCTCCCTACACTGCGGTCATCCCTCCATGCAGAGAGGGGCGACCAACGATATGGAGACAAGATGCGAACCTTTCCGAAGATATGGGGGGCGCTGCGCCGGCCGTTATGCGCGTTGGCGCTGGCCATGGCGCCGCTGGCGTTCGGCGCCATGGCGCACGCGGCCGCCGGCTATCCCACCAAGCCGGTCCGACTGATTGTGCCGTTTCCGGCGGGCGGCCCAACCGACGCCATGGCACGGCTGATCGGGCAGCATCTTTCGCAGCAGCTTGGCCAGCCGGTGATCGTCGACAACCGCGGCGGCGCGGGCGGCACGATCGCCACCGAAGCGGCGGCTGGCGCAGCGCCCGATGGCTATACGCTGTTCTTCGCCACCACAGGCACCATGGCCATCAACCCGTCGCTCTATCGGTCGATGAAGGTCGACCCGGTCAAGGCGTTCGATGCGGTGGGCTCGGTGGCGTCTACGGTGAACGTGCTGGTGGTGCCCAACAGCCTGCCGGTCGCCAGCGTCAAGGAACTCGTGGCGCTGGCAAAACAGAAGCCGGGCTCCCTGACCTTTGGCTCCGCCGGCAACGGCAGCTCCAATCACCTGTCTGGCGAACTGTTCAAGTCGATGGCTGGCATCGATATCGTCCACGTGCCTTACAAAGGCTCGGCCGCTGCATTTACAGACCTGCTGGGCGGGCGCATCTCGATGATGTTCGATACGGTGTCGAGCCAGGTGCAGTACATCGGCAGCGGCAAGGTCAAGGCACTGGGCGTAAGCGGCCCGACGCGCTCGGAAACGCTGCCCAAGGTGCCGACGATCGCCGAGTCCGGGCTCCCGGGGTTTGACGTCACCATTTGGTTCGGACTCTCAGCGCCCAGAGGCACGCCGCCGGACGTGATCCACCAACTCAACGGCGAGCTGCAGAAGGTACTGGCGCAAGCCGACGTGCAGCGCCAACTGGCCGCCCTGGGAGCGCGGCCACTGCCGGGTACGCCTGCCGATTTCGCAAAGCTGGTCCAGCATGACGCAGCCAAGTGGTCGCCCGTGGTCAAGGCATCGGGAGCGACCCTTGACTGAGACCTTCAACGCGCTGTTTGCGCCGGCCTCGGTGGCCGTCATCGGCGCCTCGGACAATCCCAACAAGGTGGGCGGCCGGCCGATCCACTACCTACGCCAGTTCGGCTACCAGGGTGAGGTGTTTCCGGTAAATCCAGGGCGCGACACGATCCAGGGCTATCGCGCGTATCCCACGCTCGACGCCATCGGAAAAACGCCAGACGCGGTGGTCATCGCGGTATCGGGTGATGCCGCCTTGGAGCAGGTACGGCTCTGCGCCGAGGCCGGGGTCAAGGCGGCGGTCATCATGGCGTCGGGGTTTGCCGAAACCGGCGAGGCCGGGCGGCAGCGCCAGCAACAACTGGTGGACGTGGCGAATGCGGGCGGCATGCGGCTGGTGGGCCCGAATGCGCAGGGCACGGCCAATTTCGCGAGCGGCGCCGTGCTGAATTTCTCGACGATGTTCATGGAGGTGGCGCCCCAGGATGGACCCATCGCCATCATCAGCCAGAGCGGCGCGGCCAGCGTCATGCCCTATGCGTTGCTGCGTCAGGCCGGATTTGGCGTGCGCTATCTGGTTGCGACCGGCAACGACGCAGACCTGGACGCCTGTGCCATGACCTGTGCCGTCGCCGAAGACCCGGCGGTGCGGTTGATCCTGGTCTACCTGGAATCGATCTCGGACCCGGCTGCACTGGCCCGTGCCGCCGCGCTGGCGCGTAGCCGTGGCGCCAGTATCGTGGCGATCAAGGCTGGCAACAGCCAGCGCGGCGCGCGCGCGGCGGCATCGCATACCGGCGCGCTGGTTGGCAACGATGCGGCCATCGACGCCTTTCTGGCGCGTCACGGTATCTGGCGGGCCGGCGACATCGGCGAACTGGTGCGTGCCGTGCCGCTCTACCTGCAAAACCGCACACCGGGGCAAGGCCGCACCGTGGTGATGAGCCATAGCGGCGCCGTCGGCGTGATGGCGGCGGACTTGGCGGAGCGCCACGACTTGCCGCTGACGGAGTTGCAGCCGGAAACGCTGGACCGGCTTGGTGCCATCCTGCCTGAATTCGGTACCGCGAATAATCCGCTGGACATGACGGCGGCACTGATGGGCCACGGTGACATGTTCCCGTGTGTGCTCGATGCGCTGGGCGCTGATCCGCAGGCCGATATGGTCATGGTCGGCATCCCCGTGGCGGGCCCGGGCTACGACGTGGAGGCGCTGGCCCGCGATGCGGCCGCTTTTAGCGAGCGGCTGGGCAAGCCGCTGGTGGCCAGCGCGCCGCAAGGGTCGGTGCGCGAGGCCTTTGTCCGCCATGGCGTGCCCACCTTTGTGACCGAGGCCGATGCGATTGCCGCGTTGGCCCAGTACGCCGCCCATGCACGGCTGGAGGCCGCTGCCGAGGATTGCGTGCCTCCGGCCGCGCAGCCGCTGCCGGGCCACGGCCTGCAGGATGAGGCTCGCAGCCTGTCGCTGTTGGCCGAAGCCGGCGTCCCGGTAGTGCCGTATCGCTTCTGCGCAAGCGCCAGCGAAGCGGTGGCCGCGTTTGCCGCGCTCGGTGGCGGGCCGGTCGTGGTCAAGGGCTGCGCTGCCGAGGTCCCGCATAAGAGCGAGCACGGTTTGGTGCGCCTGCGGCTGTCCGATGTACCCGCCGTGGCGCAGGCCGCCGAAGACTGCCTGGCCACGCTGGGTGTCCTGGGCGTGGACGCCCCGCGCGTGGTGGTGGCGCCGATGGTCAAGGGGCGCCATGAGTTTGCGCTGGGGGTATCGGTCGATCCCGTGTTCGGGCCGCTCGTGATGATCGGCGAGGGCGGCACGCTGCTCGAGTTGCGCAAGGACATTGTCACGTTGCTGGCGCCGTTCAACGTGGCGCAGGCGAAGGCGGCTTGCGCGCGGCTGCGGCTGGCGCCGCTGTTCGATGGCTACCGCGACATCCCCGCGCTGGACCTCGATGCGCTGGCCTCGGCAGCCGTGGCGCTCGGCAACTGGGCGCTGCGCCATCGCGGCGCGCTGAAGTCGGTCGACATCAATCCCATGATGGTGATGGCCGCGGGCGAGGGCGTCCTGGCCGTCGACGCCGTGGTGGAACTTCATGGAGCCTGATATGGAACCTGTGCTTGTGGAGCGCGATGGCAGCCTGGCCGTCGTCACACTAAACCGGCCGGCGCGCATGAATGCCGTCAACGATGCGCCGCGCGGCGAATTGATCGCCGCGCTGGGCCGCCTCAATGCCGATACGTCCGTGCGGGCGGTGGTGCTGACCGGGGCGGGTGGGCGCGCGTTCTGCGCTGGCCAGGACCTGGACGAAGCCGCCGCGGTGACATGGCAGCAGATCGTGCCGTGGCTCAATCGCCAGCGGGCGATGTACCAGGCCGTGCGCGATCTCGACAAGCCTTGCGTGGCGGCGGTGCAGGGCGTGGCCGCAGGCGCCGGGTTCCAGTTGGCGCTGTGCGCGGACTGGCGGCTGACCACGCCGGACAGCCGCTGGGGACAGCCCGAGGTAAAGGCGGGCTTGGCCAGCATCGTCGGCTCGTACCTGATGACGTTGCACGTGGGACACACGCATAACGTGCAGATGTCGCTGTCAGGCGAACTGGTGTCCGGGCAGCGTGCCTACGAAATCGGTCTGGTAACGGCATTGCATGCCGAGGCCGAATTGATGGATGCCGCGCTGGCGCGCGCGCGTTCGCTCGCGTCGTTGCCTCCGACGTCGGTACGCTTGTCGAAGCAGCGCTTGCGCGCCATGACCCAGCCAGGCTTTGACGACGCCTGCGTGGCGGGCATCCGCGCGCAGCTTGAATGCTATGCCGATGGCGAACCACAGCGCGTAATGGCCGAATTTCTCAGCCAACGCAATGCGAAGGAAAAACAATGATCGAGTGGAACCAACACTTCATCGATGGCCAGCGATGTGCGGTTTCCGATGGCGGGACCGTGTGCATTCATGACGCCGCGACAGAAGCCCCATTGGGCGACGTGCATCTTGGCAACGCCCGCGACGTCGACCAGGCAGTCAAGGCCGCCGCGCGCGCGCTGGCCGCATGGCAACGGCTAGGCGTGCATGCCCGTGCGGCGGTGCTGCGCGCCGTTGCCGATGCGCTGGAGCTTACCGGCCAGGCGCTGGCACAACAGATCTCGCGGGAAGTTGGCATGCCGCTGAAGCTGGCACAGCGCATTCAGGTGGATGCACCTGTTGCAGCCTGGCGTGCCACGGCGGCACTGGCCGGTAGCTACGCCTTCGTGCGCGAAGTCGGTCATTCGCGGGTCACGATGGTGCCCGTGGGCGTGGTGGCCGCCATCACGCCCTGGAACTATCCGCTGCACCAGATCACCGGCAAGCTCGCGCCCGCCCTGCTGGCGGGGTGCACGGTGGTGCTGAAACCCTCGGAACTGGCGCCGGCAGCCGCGGCGCACCTGATGTCGGCGTGCGAGCAGGCTGGCATGCCGCCGGGCGTGTTGAACATCGTCTGGGGCGACGGCGAAGTGGGCGAGGCACTGGTGACGCATCCCGGTGTGCAGATGGTCTCGTTCACCGGCTCGACGCAGGTCGGCCGCAAGGTGGCAGCGCTGGCAGCGGGCGACATGAAGCGCGTGTCGATGGAACTGGGCGGCAAGTCGCCAGCCATCGCGCTGCCCGGCGCCGACCTCGCCCGCGTGGTCAAGGCTACAGTCGCTTCGTGCTTTCTCAATGCCGGACAGACCTGCAGCGCGACCACGCGCCTGATCGTTCCCCGGGCCGACTATCCGCAATGCCGCACGCTGTTGGCGGACGCCGTCGCCGGCATGGTGTTGGGCGATCCGGCTGATGGCGCGACTCGCGTGGGCCCGCTGCTTTCCGCCTTGCAGCGCCAGCGCGTGCTGGCCCATATCGCCGAGGCGGAGCGGGCCGGCTTCGAGCGCATCGCCGGCGGCCCCGATGCCGCCGTCCCGGAGCACGGCTACTTCGTGGCCCCAACGGTCTACGGCAACGTATCGCCGGACAGCCGCTTGGCCACCGAGGAGATCTTTGGCCCGGTGCTGGCCGTGCTCTGCTATGACACCGTCAACGAAGCGATTGCGCTGGCAAACGGCACTCGCTACGGGCTGGCCGCCACCGTCTGGGCAGCCGATGACGCGAGCGCCGAGGCGGTGGCCGATCAACTGCGCGCGGGGCAGGTGGATATCAACGGTGCGCGGTTCAACGCCGCCGCGCCATTCGGTGGATTCGGCATGTCCGGCGTCGGGCGTGAAGGCGGCGTCTACGGACTCGAAGAGTTCCTGGAGCCACGCGCGGTCCAGTTTCCACAGTAAGCCAATTCCAGGAATTCCAGCATGTACCAGGAAATCACGGTGACCCGTTCCGAGCGGAACGATCATGTCGCCATCATCACCATGAATCGGCCGGACAAGCTCAATGCCTTGACCAAGGTGATGGAGGCCGAACTGCGCGACGCCATGGAAGCGGCGGACCGCGACGACACCATCCGCGTGGTGGTGTTGACCGGCGCCGGCAAGGGCTTTTGCGCGGGCATGGACATCAACGAACTTGAGATACTGCCGCCAGGCGATATCCGCGCGGCGCAATGGATGCGGCCGTACGACATGAACCGGCGCGCCGACTACCAGTCCCGATACGGATACTTTCCGGCGATGCGAAAACCGGTGATCGCGGCGATCAATGGCGCGGCGGCGGGGCTGGGACTCGTCTTCGCGCTGTACAGCGACATGCGCTTCGCCAGTAGCCGGGCGGCATTCAGCACAGCCTTCGCACGGCGTGGCCTGATTGCCGAGCACGGCATCGCGTGGCTGCTGCCGCGCGTGGTGGGGCCAGGCCATGCGGCGGACCTGCTGTACTCCGCTCGCAAGGTCACCGCGCAGGAGGCGCTGCAGATGGGGCTGGTGGACCGCCTATACGAGCCCGACAGCCTGATGGCCAGTACGCTGGCCTATGCGGACGATCTGGCCGAAAACGTTTCGCCACGCTCGATCGGCGTAATGAAGCGCCAACTCTGGGAGCAACCGTTCCAGACGCTGGCGGAAGCCACGCAACTGGCCAACGCCGAAATGTTCGAGAGCATCCAGAGCGAGGATTTCACGGAAGGTGTGTCGCACTTCATCGAACGGCGTCCGGCGAGGTTTACCGGAAGGTGAGGCGACTATTTACGTGGCCGTATCGGCAAAAGCGGCAATCGTGACTGCCTCGATGTCAGCAATGTCGTGCGGCGTTGCGATTTGGAGCCGGAAGGTCATGGGCTTGGCTTCGTTCCAGAAAATATGGAACAGCCTGGAGCTGTGGGCGCGCGGCGTCGCCGGGCATTCGGCGACGGCGACGGATGTGGTGCCGGTTGCCGGGACAGCCGGCAACCGAGCGCTGACGTCGGCAGTTACGCCGATAGTTACTCTGAGGCGGGCGGCTCGTTCGCCGGCGCTGCTGCTGCGGCGGCTGCGGCTGCGGCTGCTGTGGCGGGGGCGGCGGCTTCGGGAGCGGGTTTGGGGCGTCGGTTCTGCAGATACTGAGCGCGTCGTGCGTCGGCCTGCGTGACGCTGCCTTGCGGCTGCCCCGTCAGATCCAGGCGCGGGGCGCCTTCCACAAGAGCGATCCAGTAGCGGGCGCCGCGGCACCACGTGCGGATCGCATCGCGTAATTCGGCCTCGCTCAGGCCCAGTTCCTGCGCGTGTTGCAGGATGTCCTCGAGGATGCCGATCTTGAGCGGCACCTTGGGCGCCGGCTTTTTCGGAAATGCCTGAGGGAATCGCTTCTGCAGCCGGCCGATGGTCTGGACCACTGGATCGACAGGTTTGGTCGGGCCGGCTTTTGCCGCGCCAGCCTTTGCAGCGCCGTCCTTCGCTCCGCCGGCCTTGGCCGCACCGGCCCCTGGCTTGCGTTGCGGGCGTGCCGGCTTGGCCGTCGATTCGCGCGACGGCTGCGCTTCGCGTTTGGCTTGCGCCGCCTGCTTTGCCTTTGCTGCCAGTTCTTTCTTCAGTGCTGCAAGTTGTTCGAAACCCATCGCCTTAAGCCAAATAAAAGTTTGCGCCGATTATAGCCGCGCGCGCTTCGCCGTGGATTGTGCGTGTACCCGACTCGCGGCAGCAACCCAGCAGGCGCCGCGCAGGCAACCGGGGCGGTCGCCGATCGGCGGACGCTGCCGATGCCATCGATGTCGCTATCGGGGCGCCGCGGCCGGGCGCTGCGCATTCACGCCGCCGCCGGCGCCGATACCCCGGCGGGGACCTTGAACCGGTTGTATCCCCACAAATATTGCAGAGGGAATCGTCTGATCATCTCTTCCAGCTCCGCATTGATCCATGCGGCTTGCGCCTCGACCGTCTCGGGCAGCGGCCCGGTCAGCCGCTTCACGTGCATGCGCCATCCCTTTCCATCCGGCAGACGTTCGCCCGCGGCCACGATCAGTGGCGCGCCGGTCTGCGCAGCGAGCTTGCCAGGCAGCGTGATCGTGTAGGCCATGCGGCCGAAGAAGGGCGCCCAGACGCCATCCCCCTTGGGCGCCTGATCCGGCAGCAATCCAATCGCTTCGCCGTGCCGCAAGGCGCGCACGAATGAACGAACCCCCTGGGCCGTGGCGGGCACCGCTTTCAGCTTTGACGTATCGCGCACGAATTGCAGCAACCCGCGCAGTTTTGCCTTGCGATGCGGACGGAACATGATCGTCAGCGAGATCCTTTCTGCGGCATAGCGCGCGGCCAGTTCGAAACAGCCAAGGTGCGGGGTCAGCATGATCAGCCCGCGGCCTTCGGCCAGCGCCTCTTCGATCACGGCCCAGTCGTCGCAGATCACCTGGTCCAGACTGACCTGGCTGCGGAACCATACGTGCGACAGTTCGGTCATCATCGCGCCTGTTTCGCCAGCGGCCTGCCGGGCAAAATCCGGATCGCTGAATCCGGCCTGGGAAGCATTGCTGCGCAGATGCCGCCGATAACCGCCCGGCAGCGCGTACACCAGACGCCCCAGCAAGCGGCCGGCGATATGCACTGCCGACAACGGCAACGCCGAAAACAGGCGCAGCGACGTGCAGAGCACATTATTCGAAGACTGAGGACGAGGATCCATAAGCAGCACGCGCATGAGAAAGGTGAACAACCCACGCGGTGTTCGATGTGGGGGCGGGCGACAAGAAGCGAGCGATCGGGGGCGGCAAGCGGATTCCCGATCCATCAGCCGGGCTCGATTAGTCGTCGATATAAATTCAAGCCCAGGCACGTCGAATTCGGGGCGGTTTGCGCCACGCGGCATGCAAGCCGTAGACGTAAGGGCGCTAACTGTAGCACGCGTGTTGGATTTGCCCGGTTTTTGTCGCTTTGCCCGAATCTGCTATCGCCGGATATCGGCAAAGCCGCCCGTCGCCCAGCGCGTGGCGCTTTCCCGAGTCAGGCGGAAATCCGGCGGCACGGTCGCGGTTGCAAGGACGTCACCGAAGGCGCCGACGGCCGTCAGGGTCGCAAACGGTTCGAACTCGTCGGGCGTGATCGCCAGCTTTATCGTCACCGTGTCCGATTCGATCTCGATGGTCACCTGCTTGTTGAGCTGCGCATGCAGTTGCTGCTCGTGGCGGCGGATGACCTCCGAGGCGGTCTTCACCAGCGTCTGGTGCGCCGTCGCATCGAGCGGCTTGGGATCGACCTTGTTGCGACCCATGGTCCACGGACCGACCAACGCGGGTTCCGCACTGCCATCGCGGATCATTTCGACGGCCCAGCCTTCGCCATCTTCGTTCTTGATGACGCGCGCGGTCCAGCCGCGGTCGCGCCATAGCCTGGGTTCATGGATCGGCGGAGATTCGGTCTCCGGCGCGCTGTCGTGGTTTTGATTCATAACGGCGGGTGTTCAATGAGTGAGGGACGACACAGCGCGCTGCATGCAAAGGCATGAGGCGACGGGCCGATTGCCGGACGCGCGGCCGGGCCGTCCGGGCATTGGATCAAGCGACCCAGTTGACCTTGGGAAAACGCGCGGCAAAGCCTTGCGGCATCGGTACGACGCGCTTGCTGGCGTAGTCGAAGAACACAAAGCCGGATTTGGCCATGGCGATCAGGGCGCCATCCTGCGGCCGCGTGATGCGGAAGATGATGTCGCCGCCGTACTTGTTGAAGTCCATCACGCCGACTTCGAACAACAGCTGGTCGCGCGCGTGGGCCTCGTTGCGGTACATCGTCGCCAGATCGGTGACGATGATGCCGGCGCCTTCCACCCGGTCGCCTTCGCTGCCGTACTCAAACAGGAAGCGGGCCCGCGCCTCCGAAATCATGGAAATCATCGAATCGTTGGCCAGATGATTTGCCGCGTTGATATCGGTGACACGTACCGTGAGATGGGTGGAAAAGCACAACTGGTCGGCGGGCAGATCGAGTTTGAGGCGGGCCATGGCAAGCGTTGCGGGAACAGCGGAAATCGAAAAGGGCATACATCTTAGTCGATTCGCGCCCCGCGCCTGCCCGCGCGGCGCTGTCCGCATCGATCGACGCGCGACGATTCCCGGGTTGCTGACCGAATGTGGCCCATTGGCAGACTCCCGGCAAAGCGCCGATAGCACATGGCTGGCTCGTGGTTGAGGCGGAAAGTGCGTCCCCGAGCCGCGCGAGACTTTGGATTGTTCGTGACATGGGGATGAAGCGACGGACGAAACAGGCGCGGCTCGGCGCCACCGAAATGCAGGGGCTACCAGTAGATCTGCCACACGAGAGGCGATTCTTACCTGCCCGACGTCGGCAACGGCCAGGGCTATGGCCCGGCGTGGCGCATGCCGCGGGATGGATACCCATGGCACGTATCCTGCACGTGGATGCGATGTCGAGCCGTCGGGCTCATCGCCATGGAGATACAACATGCTTCACAACGATGTGCAGGATCGCAACCAGAAAATGCAGCAGTTGCGCGGCACGCGCCGCTACACCTGGACGCACCCGATCTTCCTGATCGGTATCGCGCTGATCGTGGTCGGCTTTGTCGCCACGCTCTGGTAAGCATGACGAGATTGCCGATGCGGCGCATCTGATTGCCTGCAGACGATGCCTGCGATGGCGCAATGCCACGCAGGCCGTACCGCGCAACGCGGAGGACGTCGAAGTGGCGGCACTCGTTGGAATCATCGCGCCGCACCCCCTGAGCCGCATCGCACGCCATCACGCCGGCGCGTCCAGCGCGCCGGCGTGATGCCGCCAATCAGACCGGAATCTTTTCGGCGTCGGGACGTTGCCACCAGCGATGCTGCCCGACGGCGTCCAGGAAGGCTTGATGCTGCTTGGCATTGTCGGCTTTCGCCACGATCAGCCCTGGGCCCGCAAAACCGCCGTCGATGCCCGTGCGCCGCGCAGCCTCTGCCACCAGCATCGCGCCGCTGCCGCCCGCGCCAACCGCCTTGTAGTGCTTGTACGACTCGCTGATGAACAACAGCGCTGCGGGATCGGGATCGGCCGGCGGCGCCTTGCCGTCGGGCACATAGACGGCGTCGAACAGCACGGACCCCACCGACGACAGCGCATGGTCGACCGGCAGCGACGCGCCGCTTGCGGTGGTGACGCTGTTGGCGCGCGGACCGACGATGCGGATGTTGGCGCGGGCCGCGCTGGCCAGCTTCTGCAGCGAGGCGATCGCGCCATCATCGACGCCATCATTGACCAGCACGGCGATATTGCGGCCCGTGATATCGCCCTTGGGCTGCGCGTCGAGACTCAGTGCCGGCGAAGCGTCGATGCCGTAATCGTTGATCTGGATGTCGGCGCCGACAGGTTCCACTTCGATGCCAAGGTTTTGCGCCACGCCTTCCGCCAGCTCCGGCGCGATATGGACGATTTGCCCGACCACGCGCGCCCGGATCGCCGGGTCTGACACTTTGGACAGCTCGAAGGTATAGGCGGCGATGATCTGCTGGCGTTCGACATCGGACTGGCTGCGCCAGAACAGGTTGGCCTGCGAGAAGTGATCGGCAAAGGTTTGGCTCCGTATGCGCGCCTTGATCGCGCCATCCTCGGCGGGTGCGGGGAAATGCCGGTAGGCGTCGGCGTCGCCAGCCAGGAAAGGACAGCCGCCGCTGACCGAATTGGGCTGGTAGCTTTCCTTGCCCTGCACGATGGTTTGCCGCATAAAGCCGTCGCGCTGGTTGTTGTGCACCGGGCACAGCGGCCGATTGATCGGCAGTTCGTGGAAGTTGGGGCCGCCAAGCCGCGTGATCTGCGTGTCGATATACGAGAACAGCCGCGCATGCAGCAGCGGATCGTTGGTGAAATCCATGCCGGGCAGGATGTGGCCCGGATGGAATGCCACCTGTTCGGTCTCGGCGAAGAAATTGTCGGGGTTGCGATCGAGCACCATCCGGCCGATGCGGCGCACCGGCACCAGTTCCTCGGGAATCAGCTTGGTGGGATCCTGGAGGTCGAAGCCGAGCTTGAGCATGTCGGTTTCGGGCACCAGTTGCACGCCCAGTTCGTACTCGGGATACTGGCCCGCCTCGATCGAATCCCACAGGTCGCGCCGATGAAAATCGGGGTCCTTGCCGTTGATCTTGAGCGCCTCGTCCCAGATCAGCGAATGCGCGCCGCCCACCGGCTTCCAGTGATATTTGACCAGCGTGGCTTCGCCTTTCGCGTTGATCAGCCGGAACGTATGCACGCCAAAACCTTCCATGGTGCGGAAGCTGCGGGGAATTGCACGCCCGGACATGGTCCAGAGGACCATATGCATCGATTCCGGCTGCAGCGAGACGAAATCCCAGAACGTATCGTGCGCCGAGGCGGCCTGCGGAATTTCATTATGCGGTTCCGGCTTCACCGAATGCACGAAGTCCGGAAACTTGATGCCGTCCTGAATGAAGAACACCGGGATGTTGTTGCCGACCAGATCGAAATTACCTTGCCGCGTGTAGAACTTGGTGGCAAAACCGCGCACGTCGCCCGCCAGATCGGCCGACCCGCGCGAGCCGGCAACGGTCGAAAAGCGGACGAAGACCGGCGTCTTCTCATTGACGCGCGTGAATAGGTCAGCGGTTGTGTAGTCTTCGAGCGATTCGGTCAACTCGAAGTAACCGTGCGCCGCAGCACCGCGCGCATGCACCACGCGCTCGGGAATGCGCTCGTGGTCGAAGTGCGTAATCTTTTCACGAAGATGGAAATCTTCCAGCAGGGTCGGGCCGCGCAATCCCAGCTTGAGCGAATCGTCGTCCTGCGGAATCTGCAGCCCCTGGTTGGTGGTCAGCGTCCTGCCGGCGTTCGACACCAGGTTGCCGACACTTGGCGACCCAAGCCGTGCGGGCCGCTTGGCGAGCCGATCCGCCACCGCGCTTTCGTAGGAGCCGTCGTTGTTGTTGCCGGCGGCGGTGTTCTGGCTGGGATTCGGATCGTGCTGCGCGATTCCCTGCTGCGTTGCGGCATCGCCTTGCGAGGCGGATTTCCGTGGCGTCTGTTTGTTCGGCGGTTGCTTCGGCATGGCGTTATCTCCGTTGTCGTGCGTGAAAAAGGACCGTTCTGGCCGCTCGCGCGTCCAGCGCAAACGCGTACCTCCGCAGAATGCGTGCCATGCCTGCATCGACGACCAACAGGTCGCGCACCACACTTGGAAAATCCCATGGATTTGTCAGACCGCCACCGATAGCGTTATGGCTCGCGTGCGCGTAACACTGCTGTCATCGAAGGATTCGAGGGAGAACCAAAATGGCGTCCAACATCCATGTCGTGCCGGCGGGCGAGGGCTGGGCCGTAGAAGCTGCCGGCAGCGGCCACAGAACGCTCTACGCAACGCAGGACGAGGCGATCGAGGCCGGCACGGCCCGAGCGCAGCGCGACAACGTGGAATTGCTGATCCATGGTCGCGACGGGCAAGTGCGCGCGCGCAGCTCGTTTGAGCACGATCCACGGCGCTACGTCGGCTAGAGCGCAAACATCGTTGCATGTCGAGCGCGCTGATGCAGTTTTCCGACTGGTTTGGCCGCGGCAACGACCTGACGTGGTATCAGATGGCGCTGCGCGCGGCGGTGATCTTTTTCGCCGCATGGGTCATGCTGCGCGGCGCGGGGCGGCGCGCGTTTTCGCAGCAGACCGCATTCGATCTCTGCATCATCCTGTTGCTCGGCGCGGTGCTGTCGCGCGCGATTGTTGGCGCGAGCCCGATGGGTGCCACGCTGGCCGCCGCGCTGATGCTGGTCTCGCTGCATCGTCTGCTTGGATGGCTGGCCAGCCGCCATCCCTGGCTCGATCGCGCGATGGGCGGCACGGCCATCGATCTGCTCAAGCACGGCAACCTCGACCGGAGCGCGATGCAGCGGTCCATGCTCAGCGAGGAGGATCTCGCCGCGAACATCCGTGCGTCGCTGCAATCGGATTCGCTTGCCGATGTCGAGCGCATCGTGGTCGAGCGCAATGGCAAGGTCACGTTCGTGAAACGAGGCAAGGAGAAGTCGGAGGACAAAGCGGCGGCGTCTGGCGCGCAATGAAGCGGGCGTCGCAAGTCGCCTCGCCCGGTTCAATCCGTCGGCATCGCCTCGGCCGATAGGGCGGCCAGCATCGCCAGATGATCGGCAAAGCCGCCGCGCGCGCGGCCCTGCGCACGTGCGCTGGTGATGACGCGCGGCTGCGTGCTCCAGGCAATCTGTGCGTCGATGGCGATCAGGCGCTGAACCAGCGCCACGTCCTCGCTAGTCGCATGCGGCGGAAAGCCGCCCGCGCGACGATAGGCGTGCGAACACACGCCCAGGTTGGCGCCGTGAACATGGCGGTGGTTGTCTTCCGGGCGATAGCGCGCCGCAAAGCGCGCCGGCACGTGTGCGGGCTGTTCGCTCCAGTCGTCCACGGTGACCAGCCCGCATACGGCGTCTGCACGCAACGCCAACTGCGCAACCAGCCAGTCTGGCGCCACGCGGCTGTCTGCGTCGGTGAACGCCAACCAGCGCGCATCGCGCGCCAGCAAATATTCGGCGCCAGTGTGGCGCGCCATGCCGACGTTGCGCGCCGAGATCGACAGGCAGATAAGCGGCGTAGTGGCGTGGCGTTGGGCGATCGCATGCGAATCGTCATCGCATTCGTCCAGCACCACCACCACCAGCACCGGTTCGCTGTTGAGATCGGGATGCAGCGCGGCCGCGCTCAGCGCCATCAGGCAGCCTTCGAGGCAAGCCTCCTCGTTATGCACGGGCACCACGACGCCGATCATTGCGTGGCCTCCCGCTGGCGCAGAGGCGTGACGTTGCGCGACC